>Ga0075704_115_pt2 | contig 41696 bp, 52 predicted proteins | sample RifGroA2_FD_67735 | JGI IMG/M metagenome (GOLD analysis project Ga0075704, IMG submission 67735) | Microgenomates (Amesbacteria) bacterium GW2011_GWA2_47_11 | reverse complement strand
GACGGCAACAGGTAAAACCCGGTTTGGGTTGCAGATGGCCAAAAAATTCAAGGGTGAGATTGTCTCCGCTGATTCCCGCCAGGTTTACGTCGGCATGGACATCGTCACCGGGAAAGATATCCCTTATAACCTAAAACCTATAACCTCTAATCTCCAATGGCGGGACAGAAAACTGAAGTATTACTTAATCGACAGTGCCAAAATATGGCTTTATGACGTGGTAAATCCGAACGAGCCTTTCAACGTGGCTTTTTGGAAAGAATGTGCCGACCTGGTTATTGCCGATATTTTCCGGCGCAACCGGCTCCCCATCGTGGTCGGTGGAACCGGTCTCTATCTCAAATCTCTCACCGTAGGTCAAATGTCTCAATCTCTCTCTAAAATCTCTATTTTGCCCAACCCCCAGCTCCGGTCGAAACTGAAAGACAGAAACGTCGCCTATCTCTTTAATTATTTAAATCGTATTGATCCGGCTCGTGCCGCCGTTCTTAATATCTCCGACCGGGCCAACCCCCGCCGCCTCATCCGTGCCATAGAAATATCTCTTTATTCCAAATTCCCCTCTCCTGAATCAGGAGAGGGGAGTAGGGGTGAGGTTGGAAGCGGGGTGAGTTATCTTACCCTTGGTCTCACTGCCCCCCGTGAAGAACTTTACCGTCGAATTGACCTTCGGGTAGGCCACAGGCTTCGCCATGGAGCAGAGGCTGAAAACCAGCACCTAATAGCAAAATACGGTGGAGGTTTCCCCAGCTTCACCGCTTCGGGTTATCGTGCTTTTCAAAAGCCTGATATTGTGGCCAGATGGCGCGGTCTTGAGCATGCATATCTTCGCCGTCAACTCACTTGGTTCAAACGCCAACCAGACACTCACTATGCCTCGAAAAATCGAAATTTCTCACCGCACAATTGTTTTCATCGCCATTTTCATATTCCTGATTTGGTTTATCGTCCAGATCAAAGATATCCTTCTCATGCTCTTTATTTCCATAATTCTCATGTCCGCCCTCAATCCGGGTGTGGATCGCTTGGAGCGCTGGGGTCTGCCTAGGAGTTTGGCCATAGCTATCGCGTATATTGCTCTCTGGCTGGTGCTCGGCAGTGTCATTGCCGGCATCGTCCCGCCGTTAGTGGAACAAACCGGGCGCCTGGTCCGGTTATTGCCCACCGCAATCAATAGAGTGGAGTTTTTCAATGCCCACCAGCAACAAATTGGAGAACAACTTTTAACCCGTATCGGTTCCCTGCCGGAAAATCTTCTCAAACTCTCGTTGGGAGTGTTCAGCAACTTCCTCAACGTTTTGACTACCCTGGTTATCACTTTTTACCTGCTTTTGGAGCGCCAGCATCTAAATAAGTATTTAGCCATTCTTTTAGCCGGAGAGTCACCGGCCCGGGCCAGCCGTCTGGTTAACGAAATTGAGCGCCGGCTGGGCAGCTGGGTCAGGGGAGAGTTGATTCTTATGCTGGCAGTTGGTGTCTTGACCTATTTCGGCCTGACTCTGCTTGGTCTGGATATAGCCCTGCCGCTGGCCATCCTTGCCGGGGTACTCGAAATCGTACCCAATATCGGCCCTATTGTTTCTGCCGTTCCCGCTGTCCTCATCGGCCTAATCATCCATCCGTTACTGGGTTTATCCACTGCCGCGCTGTATCTTTTGGTGCAGTTTATGGAAAACAATTTTCTGGTTCCCAAAATCATGCAAAGAGCGGTTGGTGTCAATCCTTTAGTCAGTATTCTGGCCTTAATGATCGGTTTTCGCCTGGCCGGCCCTGCCGGAGCGATTCTGGCTATCCCCACGATTCTGGTAGTTCAGACCATAGGTGTTGAATTCTTCTCTCTCCGCCACCTCGAATCCCTCTCTTCATAAATTTTCCGTCCTTTACCGCCAAATTCGAATGTGATATACAGTTACTTATGGTTGACATCCTTGCCCCTGGCAGACAAAGACAACTTCTCGATACTTACGTCCATGCCCATCCCTGCGGTGTTACCACCCCCCAGATAAACGATTTTTGCCAAGAAGCAGGTATTACCACAATGGACCCTGTGGAGCACATAATCAGCCGGATAGCGATAGGTGCGATAAGTATGATTTATCCGGAAGGAGTCAGTGCCACCCTCTTCCGTTCTTCCTGCTTCCCTTTACAACCAGGTGAGCGCAAGGGTTGGCTCTCCCGCTACGATTTAGACTAGACCACCAAAAACTCTATAGGACATTGTTATACATCACACCTTAAAGGTGTGAAGGCTAATTCCTTAATCGTTTGGCAATTGTTGTTTTACCACTGGCCGGGGCTCCCCTGATAACAACCAGAAACTGTCCCATATAGTTTAATTCTAACATCAAAACAAGCCTCGACGGGGTATAATTAAGACACCTGGAGGCAGGACAGTTACTCCGATGTCACATCGGAGAGGAAAGTCCAGACAGCAGAAGGCAGGGTGTCCCGCGTAAGCGGGAGCGGGTAACCGCCAGTTTAGAGCAACAGTGACGAACCGGGGTAAAGCTCGGGTGAAACGGGCAATCCTCCCCGCTGCAACCTCCGATCCGGCCGCTTGAGGACGCCTTCCCGAGGCCGAAAGCTTGAGGGCATTAGATAGATACTGTCAAAACAGAATCTGGCTTATTCGCCTCCAGGTATTTGATATACTAGTTCTATGATCCCTACATCTCTTCTCACAAACCGCGCCGCATTTCAAGGGTTAGTTTCCCTTATTTTCGGTCTTTTGGTACTTATGTTCCCTAAAATTTTAAATTATCTGGTGGCTTTCTATTTCATCATTACGGGTTTGACTGCCATACTTCCTTACTTACGCTAGTTCATGCCTTATCTTCTGGATAAGCCCCGGGTTGAATTCCGCCATCGCCCCTTGCTGTTTATAGACATGGAATACACAGGTCTTGACCCCGCTCGGCACGAGATAATCGAAATTGCCGCCCTTTTGGTTTCCCAGCCCGATTTAAATATCACAAATTCTTATTACGCTAAAGTAGCTCCCCGGCACATCGTCACCGCCGACCCCAAGTCTCTCAAAGTCACCAGTTACTCTCCTTCTGCCTGGAAAGAAGCTATCCCCCTCCGCCAGGCTCTCCTGGATCTCACCGACTTAGCCCCCGACTGCCTCCTGGCCGGTTGGGGAATTCAGACAGAATGGGAGTTTCTCAATGCGGCTCTTGCCACAGAAAATCTCACCTTTTTCTATGACCACCATTTAATCGAGGTTTATACTCTGGCATTCGTCAAGTTTTTTCGGGCTGTTGAACCGAAATTTCTTAACCTGGGCAGCACAGCCCGGGCTTTGGGTATTTCCATTGATCGCCACAAACCTGACTCAGATATTAGTGCCACATTCGAGATCTTCAAAATTTTGGTTGGTGGATTTCCACACCAAAACCCCGCTTAGCCGACTTTGTCGTAAAGCGGGGTTGGAATTGGCAATTTTTTAGGCAGCTCCGATTTTATACATCCCGGTGCCGCAGACCGGACACTTTCCTTTCATTGCCGCCTTCCCGTTTTTCATTGTCACTCTCTGGGCATTAGGATCATCCCTCTTAGCTCTACATTTTACGCAGTACATGCTCGCCACGATTCATCACCCCCTTCCGTCACTAAAATTTTGACATTCGGTTAAATAACACAGAATTTACGAACTGCCACCCGCCCCGGTTTAAATAAACCGCCAAGGCTATTTGCAGGATCAAGGCTAGGATAGTCACGCCTACTGACTTTGTCAAGTCCAATCGGAGCAACTTCACGGGTAAAGCCAATTCCGGGACATAGAAATCAGCAGTTGCTGTGACACTTTTTAAGTTTGCGTTTTCTCTTTTCTCCGTGCTGTTTACCGGATTAATTTCTTTTTTTTCAACTAGCCTCCTCAGTCTGGCCAACTCTTTCTCCGCCCTGGTCCTTCTTTTAGCCATGGGCTGATGCTAGCATATCCGTCCTCCCCTGGCAATCTGGCGGTGTTTCTGTCATACTGGAACAGCCCATGAATAAACCGGTTCTAGTCTATATTTTTTTAGGCCTTGGCCTTTTTTTAATTTCTGCCGGCCTGTCATTCTGGCTATTTACTTCTCTCCCTAAATCGACAGGAATCCCCATCTCTCCTCTTTCTGCATCCCCTAGTCCGGGTATTCGGTCCAAACTCGACCCCTCCATTCCTAGGACTGAAATATGCCCACTAAATGGGGCTTTATTTACTAAGCAGGAACGCGATGTCTGGGAAACGCGACGTCCTCTGGGAGTGATGATCGAAAATTCCACCGACTCCCGTCCCCAGTCCGGTTTATCTTCTGCCGACGTTATCTACGAAGCGGTAGCCGAAGGCGGAATCACCCGCTTCATGGCTATGTTTTATTGTGCCGCCTCAATGGCCGGTAATATCACTATTGCCCCGGTTCGCTCTGCCCGGATTTACTTTGTCAACTTAATTTCCGAATACGATGGTCTTTACAATCATGTTGGCGGCGCCGGCAATTGTGATGACGCCAATGTGGATCCCCGCGCCAAAGCGCTATGTCTTATCCGGACTGCCAATATCAAGGATTTAGATCAGTTTGGTTGGGCCGGTGATTTCAAAACTTGTCACCGGATGACCAATCGCCTCGATCATGAAGTCGCTTACGAGCATACTATGGCCTGTTTCTCGGAGGAACTTTACAAAGCCGCCGCTAAGCAAAAATGGACCAACGTCGATGCTAAGGGTATCTCCTGGGACAAAAACTTTATTTCCTGGAAATTCAAAAAGGCTCCTGACAAAAACACCGGTTCCGCCGCCCGCACTATTTCCTACTCTTTCTGGGATGGAATGCCGGATTACAATGTTTCCTGGCAGTATGATTCAGCTTCCAACTCGTATGTTCACTCCAACGGGGGTAAACAATCTATGGATCTCAACACTGAAGAACCTCTGCAATTCTCAAATGTTGTCATCCAATTTACCAAAGAATTCTCTACCGGCGATGTCGAAAAACATATGATTTATGAAGTTATCGGCAAAGGCTCAGCTATTGTTTTTATGGACGGTGTAGCAGTGGATGCTACCTGGAGCAAGCCTACCCGCACTTCCCGGACTATCTACAAGGATCAAAAAGGCAAGGAAATCACGTTTACTCCCGGCCCCCTCTGGATCTCTATTCTTCCCATTGGCAACGAAGTTACCTACAACTAGCCACTTTTATAGCCTTCACTCCGGAACAAATAGCGCAATTTGAACAGGGCGGACATTGGCCGCCGCCGATTGGGAACCCTCTCCTATTGCAGTAGCCGACTTACTAAAGACCTTAAGAAAGGTAGTTACCCCACCCCAGAGAAAATATATAGACGTTGCCATTTCTCGTCTTCTTCAAGACTCTAAGCTCTCACACCTTTAAGGTGTGAAGGCCAGTGAAGATGGCGGATGATAAAATCTGGATCAATGAAAGAATACGAGCTTTGTATTGACGTTCCCATCCAGCCCGGTGATGCGGAGAGATTCAAAGTTATCCTGCAACGATTAAAAACCAGGGTACCTGTCCAACTTGGCGGGGTTTATGATCAGGAAAAGGGCAGAAACGTTAAGTTGTACGGAGGGGAAAGAAAAGTCCTTACTGATATGGCCAGTCGTTCTACAAACGGCTGGCGAGTTATTGTTGACGGTGTTACCCCAAACGGTATAAATGTCTCCGCCATAACTTCCCCAAAAGAATTTCAAAGAGTTACCGCGGACCCCTCTTACAATATCCTTGCTATCATTGAACGTGAAGACGGAAAACCTATTAGATGGGAATAATTCGACTCTCACACCTTTAAGGTGTGAAGGCTGATGTGACGTCCCCCTCTCTTTGCTATAGTCAGCGTACTCAGGTTGCAAAACCAGTACGCTGGATATATACCCATTTCGGCCTCAAGCCATTTTCAAATTCCAGTTAAATGGGTATAAAGAGAGGGGATAGGGGTGAGTTACAATTTGAGTACAATAGTATTGCATTTTGAGAAAAAATTGGTATTGTTAGGGGGAAATGCTCAAGGATATGTTCATCTCCAAAACTCGCGTTAAGCTTCTGGAAAACTTCCTTTCCGACCCCACCCAGATGTATCACGTCCGTGATCTGGTGCGCAAGACCGGGGAAGAGATTAATGCGGTCAGACGAGAGCTGGCCCGCATGGAGCTGGTGGGTATGGTCAAAAAAGAACCTCGCGGTAACCGCCTCTATTACTGGTTTCGTCATGATTATATTTACTTTGCCGATCTTTTAAGTCTGGTTGCCAAAACTACAGGTTTGGGTGCGGCTATTATCAAAAACAAAAATAAACTGGGTAAGGTCACTTTAGCTATGCTTTCCGGTAATTTTGTCCGCAATATTCCCAGAAGCCAGCCCGATGCTATCGATCTTCTGATTGTCGGTGATCTGGATATGGCTGAGCTGGGAAATATCATTAGAGCCGAAGAAGCCCGCCGCGGTTCCCCCGTCAATTACACCCCCATGACCGATGAAGAACTCAAATTCCGTCGAAATCGTCGTGACCCTTTTCTATTAGCTATCATCACCGGCACCCGGGTTATGATTTTAGGTGACGAAGCCGATCTGGTGGGTTAACATGCGCCAAAAAGTTATCAAAACCGGCAATTCTCTCGCTGTCACAATTCCTGCCGATTTTGTCAAAAACTATGGCCTAAAACCCGGTTCTACAGTGAATGTCAGGCCAGACTTGGCCAGAGGGACTTTGCATTTGGCATTTCCCAGTTCTGGTCAACTCACACTGCTTCCCAAAATCGGACCGCGCCGTTAAACTTTCATAATATGAAGAACACTGTCTTTTTTGTCGTAGTTATATTATCCGTCGTTCTCATTAATATGCCCCGGACTTTCTCTGTAGCCGGTTTTGCATTTTATCGCCCTGTGGTAAATTTTTCTCTTTTGGGAAAAAAATTATACAGAGATCTCGACTTCAAACTTGGTCTGGATCTTCAGGGCGGGACTCATTTGGTTTATCTAATTGATACAAGCAAAACCTCTGAGGCGGACCGGGCTTCGGCTATTATTGCCACCCGTGACAACATCGAGCGCCGGGTCAACCTCTTAGGGGTTTCCGAAAGCGTGGTCCAAACCTCCAAGGTGGGTGATACTCATCGCCTCATCGTCGAATTACCGGGAGTCAAAGATGTCAAGCAGGCCATTGATACTATCGGTGCCACCGCGCAATTGGAGTTCAGACAGCTTGACCCGGCGGCGACGGCCTCAGCCGAGGCTAAATTCATTACTACCGACCTATCCGGCGGCGATCTCCGCCTCGCCCAGGTCCAATTTGGCGGCAGTGGAGGTGTGGGCAGCGAACCGGTAGTCGGCTTGGAATTCAACAGCGACGGTGCCAAAAAGTTTGCCGAGCTCACTAAAGCAAATCTGGGTAAACCGCTGGCTATTTTTTTGGATAACCGTATGATCACAGCTCCGATCGTTCAGTCAGAAATTACCGATGGCCGGGCCATTATTTCCGGCAAATTCACTGCCGATGACGCCAAACAGCTGGTAATCCAGCTCAACGCCGGCGCTCTCCCGGTGCCTATCTCTGTCGTCGAGCAGAGGAATATTGGCGCCACCCTGGGTAGCGAATCGGTATCCAAAAGTTTGTTTGCCGGTCTGGTCGGCTTTGCTATTATTTGGCTGTTCATGATCGCCAATTATGGTTTTCGCGGTCTTCTTGCCGACTTGGCTCTGACCATTTATGTTTTAATTTCCTTGTCTATGTTCAAACTCATCCCCGTTACTTTGACCCTGTCTGGTATTGCCGGTTTTATTCTGTCCATCGGTATGGCTGTCGACGCCAATATTCTCATTTTTGAGCGTATCAAAGAAGAATTACGCTGGGGTCGGCCAGGGAGAGCCGCTCTGGAATTAGGTTTCAGCCGGGCTTGGACATCCGTCCGGGACAGCAATGCCAGCTCGCTTATCACCGCCCTGATTCTTTTTTGGCTGGGTACCGGCCCCGTCCGCGGCTTCTCTCTTACCCTCATGGTTGGTATCATTGTTTCCCTCTTTACCTCAGTAACCGTAACCCGTAGCCTGTTACGTGCTGTTTATTCCCGCAAATAATGAATCTGAAACAAATTATCTTATCCCGGGGAGAGTTACCCACCGCAAACCCCGGATCTCGAACATCACCCGTCGCAGGCGCGAATCACAGCACCCATCTTCATTTCATGAAATACAAATGGTTATTCTTAGGTTTTTCTGCCTTAGTCATGCTTCCCGGAATTTATTCCCTGGCCCGTTATGGCTTGCGTCTGTCCATCGACTTCACCGGTGGTACACTTCTGGAAGTCCAGACCAAAGACCCGGTTACCCATGATCAATTTGCCGAAATTTCCAATTCCCTTCAGCTCGAACTGTCTTCCGTCCAGCCCGCCGGGGACAACACTTACCTTCTCCGTTTCAAGCCGGTTTCCCAACAGCAGAACGACGAGTTCAAAAAAGCCCTGTCAGATAAATTTTCCGGGGCAACCGAAAAGCGTTTTGAGACAGTCGGCCCGACTGTCGGTGCCGAACTCACCCGTCGGGCTCTGCTCGCCTTGGTCCTGGCTTCAGTTTTTATTATCGCCTACATCGCTTGGTCTTTCAGGCGTATACCCCGGCCTTACTCTGCTTGGAAATTCGGAGCTTCCGCCGTCGTTGCCCTGCTGCATGACGTTATCATAGTTCTCGGCCTGTTTGCTTTGTTTGGTCACCTTTATCATGTCGAAATAGATGCCCTTTTTGTTACCGCCATGCTTACAGTCATCGGGTTTTCTGTCCACGACTCGATTGTCGTTTTTGATCGTGTTCGTGAAAATCTCCCCAAAATGCCCAAGGCCGTTGGTTTGTGGCCGCCTTGCTTATTGGTATTGTCTCCGGTACTTATTCCTCTATCTTCAACGCCGCCCCCATCCTCGTTCTCTGGGAAAGCCGGAAATAACTCACCCCGCCCCCTCTTGAATCAAGAGGGGGTGCACAGCTTTGACTTGATGGAATTAACCACTCTCTGAATTTCTGAAAATATTTCTTGATTTGTAAACCTTAAGAGATGGATACCGTATGCTTCAAGGTACCTTCTTCGGTATGCATCGTATTTGCGAGAATTTGGCAAATTGTGAATACTTCCTTCTATTTCAATGGCCAATCTTTTGACAGGACAATAAAAATCCACCACATAGCCCTCAACACTATTCAACCTTTCCCACAGCATTTTTTCTGCTTGAGTAGACGTTTCTCTTAAAGATTTCCTGCGAAGTTTTAACGGTTGGATATTAAAAACAAGTTTTCTTTTCACAAGCGGTCCCCCTCTTAAATTAAGAGGGGGCGACGGGGGAGTTATAAACTTAGTTCTTTCAGCCTCTCTATCAGCACTTCTCTCTCATTTGGTAAGCCCCGTTCCACTTCCTCAAACAGCGCTTGTAAATATTTACCGACCATAGGCCCTGTCGGGACTTTTTTTATCTCCATCACGTCACGCCCGTTGATTTTCAAATCTGTAACCGAAAAAGGTTGTTTTTGCACTTCCAAAAGTCTTTTTTTAAACTCCTCCAGCCGCCAGCTGGTTTCCCGGGCTCCCCCTCCCAGCCGGTCACCGGTTCGCAAAGCCAGCATTTCCATGACGTTTTCCAGCCCCACATTTTTGATAAACCTCCGCACCGCGCTGTCCGTCTGCCGCTCGTCAACAGTAAATTGGTGCCACCGCACCAATATCATGAATTTTTCTTTCTGCTCATTGGAAAATCGTAAGCGGCACGCTATTTTTTCGGAAATTTTTGCCCCTTCCATTTCGTGGTTATAAAAAGTGATTCTCCCGTCAGGGTATTTTCTTTGAGTTTTTACTTTCCCCACATCGTGGATCAGAGTTGCCAATCGGGTTACAGGGTCAGTGCTGGGACAATGCCTCAGCGCCTCCACGCTGTGCGTCCCCACGTCATAAATGTGGTGCCTTCCCGGGCTCTTTTGTTCCACCCCGAAAGCTGCCTCCATTTCCGGTAGTACATATTCTCCCAAACCCGTGTTCCGCAGTAATAGATATCCGTCAGCCGGGAAATCGCTGGCCATGATTTTCAATAGTTCATCTCTTACTCTCTCCGCCGATATTTGCTTTATCTTGTCTGCATTAGCTTTTATTGCCCCAAAGGTCCCGTCTTCTATATTGAATTTCAGCTGCGTTCCTATTCTTACCGCCCGCATCATTCGTAGCGCATCCTCCCCAAATCTTAAGTTCGGATCACCCACCGCTCTTATTAGTCTATCTTTCAAATCCTTCTCCCCTCCGTACAGATCAATCAATTCAAATGCAGGTTTACCCTGAGCAAGCGAAGCGCGTCGAAGGGCCATGGCGTTAATGGTGAAATCCCGCCTTTGCAGGTCCTCTTCCAGTGTTTTTCCCCACTTTACTTCGTCCGGATGCCGGCTGTCGGAATATCCCCCCTCGGTTCTGAAAGTGGTGATTTCAAAGGGTCTCTGTCCGTCATCCCCCGGGACCCCCACCGTCCCGTATTTATTGTCGTAATACCCGTCGGGAAACAGTTTCAATATTTCCTCCGGTACCGCGTCGGTTGTAAAATCCCAATCTACCAGCGGCCGGTCCAGAAGGATGTCTCTGACCACTCCTCCCACAATAAATATTTGGAGCCCGTTTTTTTCAAACTTGTTTAATATTTCCTGTACTTGGTCGGGAACTGATAATCTTAATTTCATAACTTAGCTTTCTCCCTCTTACGGCGTAAGACGCGAGCCGCAGGCTCGAATTAACAGGGAGATGCAAGAGGGAGTTATTAAAGAGTGCTGTTAAAATTGTAGCATGCAAACAGATAAAATTATCGGCCTACTTCTCAAAAACCGCGGTCTGACCAGCCCCGAAGCTGTCGAAGGATTCTTTCACCCCCCCCACCCGAAAGATTTAAGTCTCAAGTCATCCGGTCTGTCAGCTTCCCGGGTAACCTCAGCCGTTCGCCTCATCCGCTCCCACATTCAGCAAAATCACCCTATTGCCGTTTACGGCGACTACGACGTGGATGGCATTTGCGCCACAGCCGTTATCTGGGAAACCCTCCATGCGCATTCTCCCCACGTTTTTCCCCATATTCCTCACCGCAAAGACGAAGGTTATGGACTGACTCAAAAGGGGATTGATCACTGTTTGTCTCAAGGTGCCAAATTGATCATCACTGTGGACAACGGCATCGTCGCCCACGAGCAGATTGAATATTGCCGCTCCCGCGGCTGTGACGTCATTGTTATAGACCATCATGAACCGGTAGACACTCTCCCCAAAGCCAACGTCTTACTTCACTCGACCGCTACTACAGCTACTGGACTCTCTTGGTTTTTTTCCCGGGAATTTCAAAACTCCGATCAACGACCAACGAACAACGATCAACTGTCTTTAGTCTCCCTGGCGACTATCTGCGATATTGTTCCGCTTATGGGGTTAAATCGCAGTCTGGCCAAATTCGGCCTGATCGAGTTAAACCAAACCCGCCGCCCCGGCCTTCTGGCGCTTTTCAGAGAATCCGGCTTAACTGCGGCCAACGATCAACGAGCAACGATAAACTCTTACCACGTCGGTTTCATCATCGGTCCCCGCTTAAATGCCATGGGCCGTCTCGAACACGCTTTAGACAGCCTCCGCCTGCTGTGTACCACCGATCCCGACCGGGCGGCAAAATTAGCTGTCGCTCTAAACGACACTAACCGCTCCCGCCAGGATCTGACCGTCTCCGCTTTCACTCACGCCCAGACTCTGGTAGACGAAAACAATCTTCCCTCCCTGATTATTGTCGCCGATACTTCCTATGACCAGGGAATTATCGGCCTGATTGCCGCTCGCCTGGTGGAAAAATATCATCGTCCGGCCATCGCGGTTAGCATTGGGGAGGCCGAAAGCAAAGCCTCCGCCCGCTCCGTTGCCGGTTTCAATATTACCGATCACATCCGTACTGCGGGTGATCTTCTGACCAGTGTCGGCGGTCATGCCATGGCCGCAGGTTTCTCTTTTTCCAACGCCCATTTGGAACAGGTCATCTCCGCCCTCTCGCACCCCGAAATCGATCCTGATTTATTCGTCAAATCCCGCCGCATTGATGTGGAGGTCCCCCTCTCCGCCATAAATTTAGACTTGTATCTTAGACTCCTCGATTTTGAGCCATACGGTCTGGGAAATCCCCAACCTGTTTTTTCTACTTCAAATATTCAAATCACCAATATCCGCTACGTCGGTCGTGATAATCAGCACCTCAAATTCAAAGTCGATGGCCTCGACGCCATTTATTTTAACGCCCCATCTGCGATGAACGATGAACTAATAATTAATAACCCGGTAAACCTCGTTTACCGCATCTCGCTCGACACTTTCAACAGGCAATCTCACATCCAACTCGTCGTCCAGGATATAATCCCGGTATCTTCCCCAACCATTCCCCTCTCTTAAATTAAGAGAGGGGCGAGGGGTGAGTTATATGAACCCTCTACTAACAGATTTACTCGACTCTCTTTCTCTTACCCCCCGCCCCATCGACCGGGATCTGATCGTCCGGGCTTGGGAATTTGCGGATCTGGCCCATCACGGCCAAAAGCGGCTTTCCGGGCAATCTTACATTCTCCATCCCACACAGGTGGCCATTACTTTAGCTCTCTGGAACCTGGATACCCAGACCATTGTTGCCGGCCTTTTGCATGACACGGTCGAAGACGGCGGTGCTGCCAAAGAAGACTTGCTCACCCAATTTGGCCCGACGGTGACCCGAATTGTTGACGGCGTCACCAAAATCACCGACATCCGCTTAACCGGCAGCACCGAAAAAGAGTTTGTGGAGAATTTACGAAAAATGCTTCTGGTAATGGCCCGGGATTTACGGGTGATTTTAGTCAAGCTGGCCGACCGTCTTCACAACCTGCAGACCCTGCAGTTTTTACCAGCCGAAAAACAAGTCGAAAACGCCCGCGAGACTCTGGAAATTTACGCCCCCCTGGCGGAGCGTCTGGGCATGGGAGAAGTCAAAGGTCAGTTGGAAGACCTGGCTTTTCCTTATGTCTACCCGCAGAAGTATCAGGATTTACTGGCCCAAACCAAAGAGTTGTTTGCCCAGGGGGAAAAATATATCGCCAAATTCAAGCGGGAGCTTTTAGCGCTTTTTAAGCCCCAGATTCCCTCAGCCGTTGTCAACACCCGCCACAAACATCTTTACAGTCTCTTCACCAAGCTCAAGCGGCCGGAAAACGCGGGCGATTTGGCCAAAGTCTACGATCTGATTGCCGCCCGGGTGATTGTGGATATGGTCGAAGAGTGTTATGCCGCCTTGGGTCTGATCCATGGCAAATATCACCCGGTTCCATATCTGGGAGTTTCCGACTTTATCGCCAACCCCAAGCCCAACGGTTACCAGTCTCTCCACACCAAAGTTTTCGGGCCGGAGGGTAGGATTGTCGAACTGCAGATCAGAACCCGCGCCATGCACCGCCAGGCCGAAATGGGTATCGCCGCCCACTGGCAATATTCAGAGGTAAAGGCCCAAGGTGTATCAGGGGATAAATTAGAGCAGGGTGTCTCTTTCGCTCCTCAAAATAAACTGGCTTGGGTCAAACAACTGGCCGCTTGGCAAAAAGAGCTCACTTCCGACCAGGAATATCTGACGGCTCTCAAATTTGACGCTCTTCAGCATCGTAATCTGGTCTTTTCCCCCAAAGGTGACGTCTATGATTTACCCAAAGGTGCCACTCCAATTGACTATGCTTACGCCGTCCATACCGATCTGGGTCCCCAGGTTACCGGCGCCAAAGTCAACGGCAAGTTAGTCTCTTTGGACTATCAGCTCAAAAATGGTGACGTAGTCGATTTGGTTATCAATCGTAAACGCAAAAATCCCAGCTCCGACTGGCTGAATTTCGCTGTCACTACCACTGCCCGCCGCCAGATCCAAAAATCCCTCAAATCTTAGGTTTTTTTCTGCCAATTCTCTTCATTTCTTCTTTCCACTCCCTGGTCTTTGCCTTCTGCGGTCTCCATCCCGGGGTCAAAAATCTAGTCAACGCCGCGATTAGATCCACAACCGATCCTGACCGCCTCGCCTCAACTATCGCTTTAGCAGCTTGGTAATCCCCCTCAGTCATATCAGGCCTCATAATTCAAACCCCTATCATGATATTTTATCACTAACAATTAAATTCACCGCTTCAATTGGGGACAAGTCAGAGTCAGGGGCGGTCAGAAGTTCCAGAGCCAGTAAAGCGAGTTCTCCCGTCGGCCCGCCTTTTCTGGCTATCCGCCACAGCGCTTCCTCCCCTCCGGAATAAACCGCCGCTAATAATTGCCCTTGGGCTTGTGGTAAATCCAATTTAGTCAATTAGTTCCTCCTTACGTACTCTTCGGGGAGGTAAATCCTCATGTCTTAATAAGCCCACCGCAAAAGCTGCAGCCTGTTGAGGGTTCCACTCATTAACTTCCCATCTTACTTCCACGATTTCACACTCGTCAGGTCGGAAAGAAATTTCAAGCGGTCGCCAGCTCCCATGATACCAAACCCCGGAATTTCTATTTATTCCCGGTAAATATTGTTTTTGATCCTTACACATAAGCCTTAAAAAAACCTCCCGCTTTTTTCGGGAGGGTTTGAAAGTTTTTACTTAACTTTTTTCTCTTACCCTCCCCCGCCGCCCATGGGAAGCATGGAGAAGCAGTCCTTATTCAGGACCGCTTCGCGGGTGGTAATAATAGACAGCTTCATACAGCCTAAAAAATTATATAATCTTGACTTTGATTTTGTCAAGCATATACTGTGGGCATGGCAAAGCAGACTGTTTTGGACAAATATAAAGTCGAGATAACCCAGCAACCAGACGGATCATATCTGGCAGTATGCCCAGATTTGTCGGGGGTATACGCCGAAGGAAAAACTTACTTGGATGCAGTTTTGAATGTGGAAGATGTTCTTCGGATCTCTCTTGGGTTACTGGGAAAATCCCAATCCTTAGCCAAAGCTGGCAGAAAATTTTCTCTCGAAATCCCTAATCCCTTGCAGCTTGGTCTGACTTCATGACACGCCAGCCTCGGGTAACTGCCCGGCAAGTAGAAAAGGTGGCCAGAAAGTTAGGTTTTGTTTTCAAACGTCATGGTCGTGGAAGCCATGATGTTTGGCAGCATTTCAGGGACAGTCGTATATTGGTTATCAGTTACCATTCTGGATCTACAATCAAACCTGGCACCATGAAACAAATTCTCAAATCGCTGGAGCTGACTCCTGATAAATTCCAGGAGTTGCTATAACTGTTAATTAGTTGTAATATCCCTTCAACTTTAAAAGCGTAATCCATTGGCTGACAACCAATGAGCTGTCCGGGGTAGTAACCGGACCGGACCCGCCCGTAACAGCGGCAATTAAGACCCAAATCCGGATGGCACCCTCCAATGTTACATCGGAGTCCGGAAAAAACAGGGTCTTTTTTTAATCCTAATTAAATAATCTTAATAATAAGTTAGAATTAGAATGTTAGTTAAGCCATTCCGGGGGTGAGTAAAAAAATGGACCGCACTCTTACCAGTGAAACCGTTTCCAAAATAGGGGAGACAATCCTGCTTAAGGGCTGGGTGGACACACGCCGCGATCACGGCCAGATTGTTTTTATCGATCTGCGTGACCGCACTGGTTTAGTCCAGATAGTCGCCCGCCCCGAGCTGGTCGAAGGACTCCATTCCGAGGACGTCATCTATGTTACGGGCCCGGTCAAAGCCCGCCCGGAAAAATTAATCAATCCCAAGCTAGCAACCGGCACCGTCGAAGTCGAAGCCGCCAAAGTCGAGCTGATCTCCAAAGCCGCAGAACTGCCCTTTGACATGGGGGCCGAAGGATTAAATCTCGAGTTGCCTACTCTCCTCGATTACCGCTCTTTGGTTTTACGTCACCCCAAAGTTCAGGCCATTTTCAGAATTCAGGAAGTGGTCATCGACAGTTTCCGCCGGGCGCTCAAAGCCAAAGACTTTCTCGAGTTCCAAGCTCCCTCAATTATTTCCTCGGCCCCGGAAGGCGGCGCCGATATTTTTGAAGTTAAATATTTTGGTCATAAAGCCTATTTAGCTCAAAGTCCTCAGCTCTATAAATCTCTTTTGGTCAGCGCCTTTGAAAGAGTCTTTTCCGTCAACAAAGTCTTCCGCGCCGAACCGTCGGTTACCACCCGCCATTTAACCGAGGTCGTAAGCCTGGATGCGGAAATGGGCTTTATAGACTCCTGGCTTGAAGTTCGGGATATGGCTGAATACACCATCAAATTTATTCTGGACGAAGTGACCAAAAACTGCACCAAAGAACTTGAACTTTTTGCAGCCGTTATCCCGGAAGTTCCCCAAAAAATCCCTACCCTCAAGCTTCGGGAGGCCCAAGAGATAATTTACCAGCGCACCGGTCGCGATTGCCGCCGGGAAAAAGATCCCGCCCCTGAAGATGAGCGCGAGATTTGCCTCTGGGCCAAGGAAACTCAACACTCTGACTTGGTTTTCATTTCCCACTATCCCACCAAATACCGCCCCTTTTACACGTACCCGGACGACGAAGACCCGGAATACAACCAGGGTTTCGATCTGATTGGCAGGGGAGTGGAGTGGATGACCGGTGGTCGCCGCATCCACGATTACCAGACCCTGGTCGAGCACGCCAAAAAATGGGGTGTCAACCCGGACAATATCCAGCTTTATTTGCAGGCTTTCAAATACGGCATGCCCCCCTTGGGAGGTTTTGCTTTCGGCGCCGAGCGCATTACCATGCACATTTTAGGTTTATCTAACATTCGTGAAGCTTCCCTTTTCCCCCGTGACATGGAGCGCGTCGACGTCCGGTTGTCCACACTCAAGAAAGCATCAGGTAACGATGTCTCCGCCACTGTTCATGGCGAAGAAGTTTTTTCTCGGATTAAATCAAAGCTGGATGCGGCAGGAGTTCACTATAAAAGCCTGGATCATGATCCGGTTTTTACTTCAGCTGATTCGGCTCGGATTCGTGGTACCCAAATTCAGCAGGGAGCCAAAGCCCTGGTGATGTTTGCTGATAAATCGCCGATTTTGGTAGTCATCTCCGCTTCTCTCAAGGCTGATACAAAGTTGCTTAAACAATTTTTACAAGTCAAGGATTTGCGTATGGCCACAGCTGCGGAAGTAAACCAATTAACAGGTTTAGAAACAGGTTGCATTCCGCCATTTGGCTCTGTTCTTGGATTAAAAACCTATCAGGATAAATCTCTTTCCCAAAATGACGAAATCGCATTCAATGCAGGCTTGCATACCAGGTCAATAATTATGAAATATGAGGATTTTAATAATATTGAGCACCCTCAAGTAGGAGAATTTTCTTCAGAAAAATGATTCGCAAGATTACTTCTGTAGCCGTTGACCGGCTGGCCCTGTCTCTTTTCTTAGTCATTCTGGTGACCAGTTTAGCCTGGCGCTGGTTTTCTCCCGCGTCTTTGCCTATCCCGGAGTTACCCGGTCTGAAAAATCCCCAATCCCAAAACCAGCCCCCGCCGGAAATTTCCGCCCGCCATGTCTTTGTCTGGGATACCGTCAGCCGCCTGCCCCTTTTGGCTATTAATGCCGATGCCCAGGTGTATCCCGCCTCGACTACCAAGATGATGACCGCTCTGGTTGCCCTCTCGGCCTATCCTCTGGATCAGATTATGACAGTCACCCGCCCCTATCCGGACGGACAGGATATTCACCTTGTCGCAGGTGAAAGGATTTCGGTAGAACGCCTTTTATATGCCCTGCTGGTCCAGTCTGCCAACGATGCAGGTGAAATATTAGCCGAAGAATATCCAGGAGGCCGGGACACTTTTGTCGCCGCCATGAATGCCCGGGCCAAACAGCTTAATTTACTCCACACCCAATTCCAAAACCCCACTGGGTTGGATGAAGAGGGTCATTACTCGTCAGCCGCGGATCTGGCCCGTTTAGCCGATGAGTTTATGCACAAGCCTTTATTGGCCCGGATTGTTTCAGCAGAAAATGTCGTGCTTGCCACAAGCGACGTCTCAGCCGTCCATGTCCTTGCCAATACCAATCAGCTTTTAGGCCAAGTAGAAGGTGTACTGGGGGCCAAGACCGGATATACTGATCTGGCCGGACAAGCGCTGGTAACACTGGTAAACCGCGAAAATCATCCCGTGATAATTTCGGTTTTAGGCAGCACCGATCGCTTCTCCGACACCAAAAAACTTATCGACTGGGTCTATTCCAATTTCATTTGGGATTGAAGAAGGCATTCCCCTCTCTTAGCTTAAGAGAGGGGTGAGGGGTGAGTTATCTACAATGGAACTAGTATAACGTCCCCTCCTCTTAGATTAAGAGGGGGGTTAGGGAGGAGTTATTGTATATACTCCCCCGTCACTGCCGGCACATATGCCAGAAATCCGTAGTCACCTTCAAACACGATTACCGGCTGCATAAACTGCTGCGGGTCATTTGACTCATAATAACCCATATATACTTTGCGGATGGTGACCTGGGGAGTAGTCCTTTTGGCCACGTAGCCGCCCCCGGCGATCAATTCCTGCCACGCCGCCTCCGAGTTTTTCAGAGGATAGGTGGCAAAACTGTCTTCCAATACTTGCGAGTACTGATAATTAGCCTGGACTACTCTTTTGTTGCTGGTCAGACTGGAAATAATCACGTTTACCGGGGATGTATCCCCGCCCGCGGTCACTATCTTTAAGTCATCTCGGTTAGCCCGGAACAAGTCTACCCGCACAAAATTTGCTTCATACAGGTTATCTGTTGGCACCATCGCCGAGTTGGTAGCTACCAAATAGACGGATTTACCTGATCCCGCCGCCAGATCATCCGTCAGAAGCCCCAACTTTTCGAAATAACTATTCCCCTCAGTTATGGCCGTATTGCCGACAGGTACAGCCCGGGTTGAATAAACGGCCATTTCCGCGGTCCAGTCATACTTATAGGCAAACCCCCGGGAGATGATATTTACTGTCACTTGCGCGGCAATTGTCGGGTGAAAAAACCGGTAAGTGCTTTCATCCAGTTGTTCCGGATTATTTACAAATCCCAATAATCGCACCTTCTCTTTTATTCTGTCCAGCTCCAATAGTCTTGATTTATTTATTCCCACTACGTACACCCGCCCCGCCTCCGGCAATTTGGGCAGCCCTCCCTCAATAGTTTCCAGTTTATATTCCGGTGTAGCAGCCGCATCCGTCGGGGGAAACACCAGCTTAGGCAGTTTTCCGTACAGGACTGTCGGCGGAGGCGGGGGAGGAGGATTTAAGGCCAGATATATTCTTTTACCCAGCCGCACTACGACCGGGATGAGAATGATTATTACCGCCCCGTAAGCCCCGTACTTTACTGCTTTCCGGGAAATCACACTCACCTCGGTCAAAGTAGCCATGCTATAGTCATCATACTCGAGTTTGCGAGAGTATGATGGATATATACCCATCGAAATGCGCTAAGACGCATACAAACTACCTTTAGATGGGTATAAAATGGATTGTATCATTTTATGGCTTTGATTCGTACCCGCTTTGCCCCATCTCCCACAGGTCAAATGCATATTGGCAACCTCCGTACCGCCGTCTACGCTTATGCTCTGGCCAAACACAATTCCGGGCAATTTATCCTGCGTATCGAAGATACGGATCAGAAACGTTACGATCCGCAGGGCATCGCTGATATCAAAAATAACCTCACTACCTTTGGCTTGAACTGGGACGAGCTGTACATCCAGTCGGAGCGAAAAAAAGCTGGTATTTATCAACAAACAGCCGAAAAATTAGTCTCCGACGGCCACGCTTTCTATTGCCGGTGTCCTGCCAAAAACGTCAAGCAGGCAGGGTACTCCACTATACTTCGCGACCCGTGCCGCGACAGGGGTCTTACATCGGGAGCGGTCAAACTGCGGGTTCCGGACAATCAACAAATTTCGTATCACGATTTCGTTCTGGACAAAGTGGTTTCTTGGGATACAAACACGGTTTATGAAGCCACCTTACTCAAAAGTGACGGTTTCCCCACATATCATTTGGCAGCCATGACCGATGACCTGCTGATGCAAATTTCTCACATCTTACGCGGTCACGACTGGATGCCCAGCACTCCCATTCATCTTCTCGTTCTTGATTATCTTGGAAACAGGCGGCCTGAAATAGGCCATTTGACTGATATTCTCTCTTCAAAAGGGGGAAAATTATCAAAAAGACGGGACTCTGTTTTTTGTGAAGCGTTTCTTGAGCTAGGGTATCTTCCGGAAGCTCTTTTAAACTTTGTCATTCTTTTAGGTTGGGCTCCCAAGGACAATCAGGAATTGTTCACTTTAGAGGAATTTGTCCGTAAATTCGATCCTTCCGGCTTTCAGAAAGCCAACCCGTTGTTTAGCGACACCAAACTAAATTGGCTCAACGGTTACTACATCAGGCAAAAAACGGATACACAACTTATTCAACTCGTGAAACCATTTGTGAAACAGGATGTTACGGACACAAAACTTGCTCAAATAACTCCTCTTATCAAGGATCGGTTGGTTAAACTTTCCGATTTTCCGTCCCTTACCGGTTTGTTTTTTTCCCCTCCAGATTTAGACAAAAACTTGTTTGACCAACCCGATCTGGCAATCGAGCACTTAACCCTGGCCACCGAGCACCTGTCATCAAGTCCCTGGACCAAAGAAGCTATAGAAACCGGTTTAATGGCCGGGATAAAATCACATGGCTGGAAAGTAGGCGACTTCTTCATGTCTCTGCGCGTTGCCGTCTGTGGTTCCCGTGCCACACCTCCCTTAACCGAAACCATGCTGGTTCTGGGACAATCAGAATCTCTCACCCGCATCCGCAATGCTATAAACTTTTTAGGTCAATTAGGTTAATTAGGTCAATTAGAAATTTTTAAATGCCTCGTCCTGCCCCCAAACCCAAACTGGATGCCCAGTGGCTTCGTTCACGAATCAAGCTGAAACATCTCCATTCGGAAAAACTTCTCACTGCCAGTCATCCCGGTGCGGTAGCTCAATTGCATGCCGTTGGCATCCCCCCCGGCAATTTACGTGACCATGCCACCCGGCTCCTGACGGCCGGAGCCACAGCCGGGGTTTTGCTCCTCACTCCCGGCCAGCCTCTGCCGGCTTCAGCTTCCTTGCCGCCATCGTCTCAGACCTTGTTTGTCTCGCCGTTGGATCTCCATCAATCTCTGGCAGAAAGTCTGAAATCAGCTCTGCCTTCCGAAGTTATCCCGCTCACTCCCTCCCAGGAATCCCAAATAAGCGCCATTCTCCACTCTCATTTCGGTCTCCATGCCGGGGCAGATCTGGAAGGTAATCGTTTGAATCGTAGTTACGGGCTGATCGGGGCCGAACAGCACCTGCCGCGTTACCCGGGAGACACGGCTTCTGCCCACGAGGATTTTATCCAGGCTGGAATAACTCCTGGTAGGGGAGCCTGGGGATACTTTGCCCCAAGTCTTGCAGAACTCACCCCCCAGCTTATCCGGACTGAAAAATATTATGTAGCTGTCCAGACGTTGTACCTTCCGGATTGGACCACCCGCCTGTCTTATCTTCGGGACTGGTACAAATACCGCAAAGTTGTTATGGTCAATCCCGAAAACGGCAAGACCATTATCGCCGCCATTGCCGATTCGGGACCGTCAGCCTGGACCGGCAAGCACTTCGGCGGCTCACCCGAAGTCATGGCGTACCTCGAGCGTCAGGACGGGTCCCAAAAAGGTCCGGTGATATTATTTTTTGTCGACGATCCGGACAACCAGGTTCCCTTAGGCCCCCTGGAGTACAATTTAGAAAAAGGCCTCCCGCTATCATGACGGTTTTTTATAGCCAATTCCGGAGGTGCCATAGCACCGGAGGAATATACTTCCCGCACAGCGGGACAGATATATAAGATTTTTTATGTCAAAAATCTTTTACGATCATCTAGTCATCCGGGAAGACATTACCGCTGTTCTGGATTCCTATGACCTCGACCCCGTTGAGCGGGAAGAGTTAGTCGGACTTATCGATTCCCACCTTCACCACCACATCTTAAACATTATTCTCAATCATCTGCCTAAATCACATCACGCCGATTTCATCTCCCGCGTTATTGCCGCTCCCCACGATACCCAAATACTGGAATTTGTCCGGTCCAAAGTTTCGGTGGATATAGAGGAGGAAATCAAATCCCATGCCGCTAAAATTAAAACAGACCTTCTCTCCGAAATTCACAAATCCCGCCGCAAATAGGATCATAGCGGACTTTTAATGTTTTTAATTTTTGGATTCGTTACCTGCGTATATACTTGGGTTGTTCTGATATTTGTGTGTCCTAGCAGTTCTTGTACATAACGAACATCAACACCGTTTTCCAGCAAATGAGATGCAAAACTATGCCGGAGTGAATGGAAGGTCGCAGGTTTTGAGATAGATGCTTTTTTTAAAGCATTTGAAAATACTTTTTGAGCAGATCTTTCTGTTAATTTCCCACCTCTTTCGCTTTCAAAAAGATAATCGCCTCTCATTTTTCCTGCCATTAGATTTTGTAAGCTGGTTTTTAGTTTAGCTGGAATAACTGTGATTCTGTCTTTTTTCCCTTTTGCTTGTTTTAAGTGGATAGTAAGTTCGTCAAGATCAATATCTTGTACTTTTAAGTTAACCCCTTCGCTTACTCTCAAACCCGCTCCATATGATAATGAAATGAGGAGTTTGTGCTTAGTATTAGTAATTTTATTTATAATCTCAATTATATCTTTTCGCGACAGAACAACCGGGAGTTTCATGTGTCTTTTGGCGTAGGGAAAAGGAAAAGAAAGCGACCTTTGATATATTTTTGTTACGACAAATTTATATGCAGCATGATATTGGTTTACGGTATAGGGAGAATTTCTCTTTCTTATTAAACCATCAAGATATTGCTTGAATTCATCTGAGGATATGGTATTAAGCGGTTTTTTGAAATGGTTGTAGATTTTTCTGACGCATAAAGTATATGCTTTAATTGTTTTGGGACTGTAACCGGAAATGTTATGTGAAATTGAAAAAGAGAAGTTTTGTGGAGGTGATCTAGTATGGGAAAACCAGATTTTGAACAAAATTTAGGTAGACAACAACTTGACCAACTTGGAAAACTTGCAAAAGCGATTGAGCAACAAGCTGCCATCAAAGTAATTATTGGCCTAGCAGCTGATGGTATGCCAACTGAAGTTGCTAGTGATTTACTAAAAGGGGTAGCTGAAGGGCGAGAGCGTGAGGTTTTAGAAACGGTGGCCAGAGTTGGCCAGAAGTTTATAAAATAATTTTGCAAGAATACTTCTCTTTTTCAACTCTGCGCTCCCGCCTGTCGCTTGCCACATTGCATTCTCGCAAATATTTTAATTCAATTTGCTCAGGTCACATAACACAGCATATTCGGCGCGCTTGTTGCACTGCACTCACCCAAGTTAGCTGAATTTACTAAAATACAATTATAAATCCAGCTGTCTTCGGATATGCTGAAACGTTAGGTGACATATATTTTTTACTATTTATATATTGCGGGTAACTTTTATAAATAAAACTTATGGCGGCAAGACAATATAAGCCTTTTAGTTATAAGTGGAAGTCTCTTCCTTTGATAATTTATCCAGTCAAAGATGAAAATCCTCTACTGGATATTTTCGATCCCCAGGACAATAGCTCCATCCAGAAACATCTCGTTCAGCTTTATTCAAAACATAGTAAGGTGTTAAGCAAGGGTAATTATCACATTTTATTTGTTTGGAATCTTGAGGGTCATCGAATGACCGATGTTTGGATTCATGACATGACCAATTGGAGTGATTCCGAGCCATTGTTAGAATGTGTTACTTTTCGGGATATAGAAGTTTGTGATGATGCTGGAATAGCTTCTGGTGATAGTGTTATTGCCTTGGGGAGAGAGGAGGAATTACGGCGAAAAGTTGGCGACCTTCAAAAATATGTTAACAGAGAAAATTACATTCCGATTTTCCCAAAAGGAATGGAGCCAGTAGAGGATTTCTACAAAAGGAATAAAAGTCGCCCGTAAATAAGTTTAAGAAAAAATATACGCTAAAGCCACGTTGCACTCGTTTACGCCAAAATAGCTGGAATATGATAAAATTCAGTTGTGTCCAGCTATCTTCGGATATACTGAAACGTTACATGACATTATTAAAAAGGCTTAAAACCCGCCACACTGAGCTTTATTTAGTTTGGAGGTGAGATTAAATGTCAAGAGTTAATACTGAGCCTGGAAGTGCTTGGACAACCTTGATGCAAAAACTCGCTGGCTATGGTGTTAAAAATCCAAACAAACGATTTGGAGAGGGTGGCGAAGATATAGGAACATTTTTGGATCACTGGCATGGTCCCTATGGGTCTTTTGAAGTTATCTCCCAGGCTCTTATTAAGACAGTTGCCGAAAGCCAACTTTCCCAGAGAGAAAATCCATAATGCAGAAGAGTCTTTTTAATAACGTCATATAACACGGGATATCCAACATTAAAAACGTCGGATCACTCCAAAACCTTCATACCTCGGGGGTGTGATGCCCGTCTAACCCCAGGGCAACTACCACTTTCTGTCTCCCCTCGTCCTCTCCTGCCAATGCTTGTGCCAACCCCGTCATTCTCATTCTTAATTCATCTGGTTTCCCCAGTCCGGACGATCGCCTCACCTTTCTTGCGGAAGTACCATCCTCTCTTAATAGATACAATCCCATCACCCCCAGAGTCTCCAGAGCCAGACAATCATCTTTAGTCCTGGGTTTCCAAAAGACCCCGACCACCTCACTGCTTCTCAAGCTTACTTTAGTCACTTCCACCACCCCATCTGCCCCATTGAAGTATTCAAAGAACAATAATACTGCAACCATGTTCAAAGTCGAAAAGGTATTGACATATCCCCCCCGGGGGGATATAAATACAAGGTATGGATCACACCCATCATCATGTCTCACATCGCCTGAAAATAGCCCGCGGCCATCTGGACAAAGTTATTCAGATGGTGGAGGAAGGGCAGTATTGCATTGATATTCTGACCCAATCCCAGGCTGTCCAGGCCGCTCTCAAGGAAACTGATGCCCTCATTCTTGAAGATCATCTCAAAAATTGCGTTGCCGATGCCGTTCGCGGCGGCTCTGCCAGCGCCCGGGATACCGCAGTCTCTGAAGTTGTCAAAGTTTTTCGCAAAAACCGCGCCTAAATTTATTATGTCTCTGGACAAAATTATTATATTAATTTCCTCGGTAGGTCTAATCGGATTTATTTACTGGTTTTTTCTGTCTCGCCGCCCGGATGACAGCCCGATGGTTACCACAGCTGCCATTTCTGTCTCCGGAGGTTACTCGCCTTCGGTCACCAAAGTTCCGGTAGGCCAACCCGTGACCTTGACTTTTACCCGCACCGACCCCAACCCTTGTCTTGAGGAGTTAATTATTCCCGATCTTAAGATCAAAAAAGATCTGCCCCTCAACACCCCCCTAGCTCTTACGCTTACTCTTACCCGTCCCGGCGTTTATCCCTTTCACTGCGGCATGAACATGTACCATGGCAAAATTATTGCCGTCTGAATATAGTATGCCTACCCGATCCATAACTATTCCCATCGCTGGTATGCACTGTGCCAGCTGCGCGGTCAACATTCAGCGCTTACTCCAGCGTAACCCTGGGGTCAGTACAGCTTCTGTCAATTACGCCACTGAAAAAGCCTCAATTGTTTACGACTCTGCCCAAACCGACCCTCAGCAAATCTCCGCAGTAATAGAAAAATTAGGATACAAAGCCCTAATCACTAATCCGGATGAGCTCGTCGATGTCCGGCAGCAAGCCAAAGATCGGGAAATAGTTGTATTGAAAAATAAGTTTCTTCTTTCCGCTCTAGTCTCCGCCCTGCTTCTCTGGGCAACTCTCCCCCTGCTCATGCAGACAGCCCCCCTCCCGCTGAAAAATTCTTATCTTCATTTTTTCTTGGCCTCTCTGGTCCAATTCTGGGTCGGCCGCGATTTTTATCGCTCCACCTGGGCCAGTTTAAAAAATCGCACCGCCAACATGGATACTTTAATAACTATCGGTACCACCGTAGCTTATCTTTATTCGGTCCTGGTTATCTTTTTACCCCAGGTCATTTCCCGGTTAGGCGTTACCCCGGAACCTTATTTTGACACCAGCGTTACTATAATCGCCCTTATTATTTTAGGTAAATTTCTGGAAGCTAGAGCCCGCGGCCAGACATCTCAGGCTATCAAAAAATTAATTGGTCTGCAGCCCAAGACCGCCCGGGTGGTCAGAGCGGGCAAAGAAGTAGATATCCCAATAAGCGAGGTTGTGGTAGGGGATCAGCTCCGTCTCCGCCCGGGTGAAAAAGTCCCCGTTGATGGTGTGGTTCTCTCCGGGGAAACATCTGTTGACGAATCCCTGGTTACCGGTGAAAGTATTCCCGTCTACAAACATGCTGATGACACAGTTATTACCGGCACTCTCAATACTACCGGCACCATACTAATCCGAGCCCAGAAAATCGGCCGCGACACCATGCTGGCCCAGATTATCCGCTTGGTAGAACAAGCCCAGGCTTCCCGTGCTCCTATCCAGAAATTAGTTGATGTTATCTCTTCTTATTTCGTTCCCGTAGTCCTCATGCTTTCCGTTACCACTTTTGCTGTCTGGTATGCTTTCGGTCCCGCCCCCGCCCTCCTTTTTGCCCTTCTTAATACAGTCGCCGTCCTGATCATCGCTTGCCCTTGCGCTCTCGGCCTGGCTACCCCGACAGCTTTGGTAGTAGGCACCGGTTTGGCCGCCCAGCATGGCATCTTGGTCAGGGATGCCCAAAGCCTGGAAATTGCCCACAGGGTAAATCATGTTATTTTTGACAAGACGGGAACTTTGACCGAAGGCAAGCCCGTCGTCACCGACATAATTTCTACTTCAGCAAATAACAAATCACAAGCCACAAGTCACATTCTTTCCCTGGCCGCTTCTCTGGAAACCGGCTCCGAGCATCCCCTGGCCCAGGCTATTCTGCAGGCTGCCGAAAAATCCGCCGTTACTGTTTCTGCAGTTACCCATTTCAAAAGTTTAGCCGGTAGGGGAGTGGAGGGAAAAATTCACGATACCAAATACCTTTTGGGTGCTCCGCAAATGTTTTCTTCAATTCCCCCCCAGGTCAGCCGGCTGGAAAAGCAGGGAAAGACGGTGGTTTTAGTCGGTACTCCCACCCGGGTTTTGGGGATTATCGCCATCGCCGATACTTTACGCCCTTCCGCCAAACACGCTATCAATCTTTTGCATCGCCAGGGAATAGAGACCTCCCTGGTCACCGGGGATAATCCCAGGACAGCTTCCGCCATTGCGTCCCAGGTCGGCATTACCAGGTTTTTTGCCCAGGTGTTACCGGCAGATAAGGAAAAAACTGTCAGGCAGCTGCAGGCAGAAAACAAAATAGTTGCCATGGTTGGTGACGGCATCAACGATGCCCCGGCTCTGGCCGCAGCCGATGTGGGCATTGCTATGGCCTCTGGTACAGATGTGGCTATGGAATCCGCGGGTATCACTTTGGTTAACAAAGACCTGACTACGATTCCCCTGGCTCTCAAACTCAGCCGGGCGACTCTGCGGACGATCAAAGCCAACCTTTTCTGGGCTTTTGCTTACAACATCGTGCTTATCCCCGTCGCCGCCGGTGTGCTTTATCCTTTCACCAGAATTTTATTAAGCCCCATTCTGGCTTCCGCCGCCATGGCCACCAGTTCCGTTTCCGTCGTCGCCAATTCCCTGTTACTCAAGCGTATTCGCCTCACGTGAACCCTAAAATTATAATTGCCGTTATTATCTCTTCTTTGGGATTAGTAATCGGCGGTGTTGTTTTGGCCTCCCGCTTACCTACCAATCAAAAAGCCGAAGTGGTCAAAGACGACTCTGCCAAATTGTTTGTCGATCACCAGAATTACGACTGGCAGAATATCAATTATTCCGGCGGTGTGGTCACTCATTCTTTTCCGGTAGGAAACCAAGGTACCGCTCCCCTGACTGTAGCTAATATGAAGACCTCCTGTATGTGTACCACGGTCAAGTTGATTTCTACCTCCGGCACCAGCCCGGCTTTTGCTATGCATCAGCAGTCGGACTGGAAAGGCACGGTTCAACCGGGGGAGACAGCTCAGCTGGAAATCGTTTTCGACCCCGCTTTCCACGGTCCCCAGGGAGTCGGTCCCATGGAGCGCATTATCAGTCTGGAAACCAGCGACCCCCTGCATCCTTATGTTGAGTTCAATCTCAAGGGGGAAGTTACTAAATCCTAAAAATTATATGTCCAAATTTTTCCCCAAACTGTTACTTATCCTCGCCGCTTTTCTGGCCGGTTCGTTTTTTTCCCGCTACCGCGCTTCTACTCAAGTCGCCTCCCGAGTCTCTCCCACTTCCTCCCCCGTCTCCGTGGCCCAAATCAACCAACTCAAAATCCAGGTTCTTCCCCCCCAAGGCTTCACTTTTGATATTGCCTGGGGTGACTTAGGCCAGCGTTTGGTCAAAATCGGGGTCATTGACCGGGCCAAGTTCGACAAGTTGTTTGCCGGTCAGCCTGACCTGGTAAAAAAATATCTGGACGGCTCAGACGAGACTTCAATCACCATTACTGCCGACTCCGCCCAATTCTGGGTGGATCTCTTGTGGGCGGCAGGATTAGCCCAAAAAAGCCCGGTTCTGGACTCCGGACCGATGCAAGCTTCCGGCGATCCCGGCCGGTTCGCTTCTACCGGCGGCTGGACGTTAGGTAAAAAAGATGCCATGACATATTATTCCCAGTCCCAGCTTATTCCTTTAACTCCCGACCAACATGAGCGCGTCAAATCAATTGCTGAAAACATCTATCGTCCCTGCTGCGGCAACTCTACCGCTTTTCCCGACTGTAACCATGGTATGGCTGCCTTAGGGTTAGTGGAGCTTATGGTATCTCAGGGAGCGTCAGATGACCAAATTTACAGAACTATTTTGGCCTTCAATTCCTTCTGGTTCCCCCAGACTTATTTGGAGCTCGGTTATCACTTTTCCAAATCCGGGACCAGCTGGGACCGGGTTGATCCCAAACTGGCCTTAGGCAAGAGTTTTAGTTCCGGTCCGGGCTACTCCGCTGTCAAAAGACAAATCGGCACCGTTCCTGGCCTAAACGACGCCGGCGGCGGCGGCTGCGGAGTATAAATGACCGGCCTTCTTCTTCCCGCTTCGTTTATAGCCGCTTTCTTAGCCGGTCTGGTGGCTTTGTTTGCCCCTTGCTGCATTACCTTTCTTCTGCCTTCCTATTTAGGCAGTGTGTTCAAAACCAGAAGCCGGATTCTGTTCATGACTTTCGTTTTCGGCTTGGGTATTTTTGTCATTCTTCTGCCGGCTGTTTTGGGTATTTCTTTTGTCTCCCGTTTCCTTTTCCGTTATCACGACCTGGCTTACTACACCGGGGGAGTAGCTATGGTCATAGCCGGGCTTTTAGCTTTGTGGGGCGTTAAATTTGCCCTGCCTCGACTTCCCCGTCCCACAGCACCTCAAGGACAACCCGACATTTTCTCCGTTTTCGTCCTGGGGTTAATTTCCGGTCTGGCCAGCGCCTGCTGCGCTCCGGTTTTGATCGGCATTTTGTCTCTGTCTTTCCTGTCCGGCTCTTTTTGGGGAGCCCTGGCTCTGGGGGCCACTTATGTTTTGGGTATGGTAGCTCCGCTTTTTATCGCCGGCTTTTTTATCGACAAAAGACAGCTTCTTAACCGCAATTTCTTCAATCAAAACATCGGCTCCTTCAAGTTAGGCAATATAATTTCCGCCGCGGTTTTCATCCCCATGGGCCTTTTTATTATTTACCTTACTTTTGCCGGCCGGCTCAACATGGATATTTCCCGCCATTATGCCGGATATCTCCAGAATACAGCTGCCACAGTCGAACAGAAATTTAACAGTTGGCTTTCACCCGCCTCCGCCGACCAGCCTCCTGCGACCCGGACGGCCCAGTCCGGAGACGTTGCTGTTACCGTCACATTTGAAAGCGGCAAATTCAATGTTGCGCTGGATACCCACTCGGTCGACCTCTCCGCCTTTGATTTTTCCGCTTCAGTCAAACTCAAAACCGCTGGCTCCGAATTATCAACCGCGTCAGTCACCCCGGTATCAGACGCCGCCCATCACCGCAGCGCCATTCTCACCTTCCCTTCCGTTGCTGGGCCGTTTACAATTATAATCAGTGACCTTGTGGACACCTCACCTGTTTCGTTGTTCTTTGAAAGGAGGTGAGTAATATAAAACTTGATCCCGTTCGATTAGCCAACGCTCTCGGTTTGGTAACTGCCGCCTGGTACCTTATTTGCGCTCTCTTGATTTCTACTACCCCGCTGTTTTACATGGGTATGATGCGGTCCTGGATGCACGGTTTTGAAAATTCGGTCTGGCGCGTCAGTCCCTTACCCTTTGGCTTAGGTTTATACGGCTTTGTCACCCTGACTGCCGCCGCCTGGCTGACCGGCTACGCTTTCGCCTACATTTACAATAGCCTGGGCGAGAAAAAATAATCATGTCCCGCCTGTCCCCTGTTCCTGCCGCGGCTCTGGCCGCAGTGGGTATGCTTTCTTTTTATTTACTCACTTTACGGCTCCTATCCGGCAGTTTGTCCTTTACCTTATCCCAATTCAGGTCTTTCTGGTGGCTGGTCCTTCCCATCACAGCCACTTTCGCCGCCCAGGTTTATTTAATCCGCTTGATCAAACTTCGCTCGGCCCTCCCCTCAGCAACTGGTGCTACCTCTGCTTTATCTATGGCCGCTTGCTGCGCCCACCACGTCGCTGAATTCCTGCCTTTTCTAGGTCTCTTTACCGCCGCCTCTTTTGCCATTCGCTACCAAGTCCCCATCATGAGCCTCGCCCTTTTCCTAAACCTCCTCGGACTTACTTATCTCTTTCACACCTTAAAGGTGTGAAAGCTAACCCGCTCCTCCTCCTCCACCCCCTCCGCCTCCACCGCCGCCGCCGGAGAAACCTCCGCCCCCGCCAACTCCGGAGGCCCCATACCCGGAAAAACTTGAAGACAGCGCCGCAAATGAACTAAACGTACTGCCAAATGACCTGGCCAAATCTGTCCCGTGGCCAGCACCTCCGCTGTAAGCTACTGCATACAGTCCCGACGAGGCAAACTGGGTATTTTCCCAGTTTGCCGGCAGCTGGGCCAGGGCTTTGGCGGACATCCCGAGCGCCGTTCCGTATACCAGGTATTTTTCCCACAAAATTACCGAGTCGATCGGATTATTTCTCGTCACCCGGTAATCATTCAGATATTTCTTAAATGCTCTCCACCCCGCAGCTTCCAGCCTGCCTTTATCCGTCAGTTTTTCCATAAACGGTGCAACAATAGCGATAATCGTTGTGGCAATTACCACCCCCCCCACCGCCAAAAACCAGGCAAGGGCAAGTAGTGGGAGATTTTTATAGATACTGGCTCCGATTCCTGCCCCGACCACAGCCAGAAACAGACCAATACCTGCCTCAATGGCGATCTTTTTCGCCAGTCGGTTAGCCTCCGGATCCAAAATCCCCTGTTGTAGTAGTATCTCTTTACCCATCTTTTTCCAGTCGCTCCAAAAACTCTGGGTAGTTGCAGGGGCTTTTTTCCCCCTGTTTTGAATATATTCCTTGGTGACAATATCCGTTTGGGAAAACAAAAAAGCTATCAATTTCTTTTCCGGTTCATTCAACTTATTTACGGCATTCCTATCCAGTTTCAAGGAAAAATCATCTTTAATTCCCAACCCCAAAAACCGGGTCTTCTTTTTGGGAGTAAAGGTAATTATTTTTTTTCGCATCAGCTCTATCACTGTAGCCGTAATTGACCTACCTGTCGGTTTCAGGCTCCAATGCATCAGCGCTTCCACCCCAAGTGGAGTTAAAACAGATGGTGGTTCATGCAGTGTTCCCGCCAGGTTAACTTCCGGCAGTCTGGCGTCATCGCCGTACTTGCGCCACAAAATTATCCAGTACCCGGCTCTTCCCAAAGCTAGCAAAGTGACTATCCCCGCCGCCATCAACACGGCTATCAATTTGTATGACGCCTCCCGCGTCTTGTTGCGCGTCTGCTCGCCCCAGCGTTTCTCTTCCTCCAATATTTCCACAAGCGTCTGACTGCTTTGCCTTTGCATAGCTCCCGCGGCTTTGGGATACAGCACCCGCACCTCAAACATTTGTTTGGCCGGCAGATTATCCGCCGCAAAATCCACCTCCTGGTTTTTTGGTATTGTCACCTGTCCGGAAAGCACCCCGTGCCCAAAACCCCAAATCTGGTCATCGGGGGCCGGCACCGGTAAATACACTTTGGCCGTCACTTTTTTTATCCCCTTATCCCATTTATCTCCGATCAGTTTCCAGTAGAATTCCGCAGCATCCGGATGGGCAGTCACTGCGGAAATCACATAATCCGGACAGCTGGTACTTTTGACACACTTGCCCGCCAGGTTAATCCACATCTCCGCCCAGGAAAACGACCCGTCAAAATTATAGACCCTCGTCTCGGTAATTTCAGCCCTGCCGTTGACATTTAATTGCACCGTAAAATCCGCCTCTTCAATCGAATAATCCTTTGCCAAGACTCTGGCCGGCATCAGTAAAAAAAGCACCAATCCGCCAATTCCCACCCACTTAAATCTTTCCATAGTTGAATTATATATCCGCATTGGGTGATAGTGATTAGGTTCTAGTGACTAGTAATTTACTAATTAAAGAGTTAAGCATTCTCATTATCTCCCCAAGTAAATTATTTAATTCCTCATAGTTTTTCTCAGATAAGTAACCTACTCTAAGCGAGACTAACAACTGGGTTTCCAATTCAGCCCCAGAAGCCATAGCGATTCGGAGAAATTGTATATATTCTTGTTTATGAGCTCTCGTTTGCCCTTCTGCAATATTTGAAGGTATCGCCACTGCGCATCTTCGAATCTGTGAAACCAGGCCATAAAGTTCGCTCTTTGGAAAAGTACTTGTTATTTTGTATACTTTCGTACACAAATCCATCGCTTTTTGCCAAACTGTTAGTTCCTTATAAGACTTAATCACCAATATCTACTATAACCTAACCACTAGTCACTAGTCCCTATCTATGTACGAAGTCATTTTTGATCTTGAAACCCAGAAGTTTTTTGACGACACCGGCACCTCCGACCCGGCTGATTTAGGCGTCTCCATCGTTTCCCTTTACCGTCGTCAATTAGACCCCGATTTGGCCGAAATATCAGGTAAACTGTACAGTTTCTGGGAACATGAGCTGGAGTCCATGTGGCAGTTGTTTTCCGACGCTGACCGGATTATCGGTTTTAATTCCCTTAAGTTCGATATTCCGGTTCTCAAACCTTACGCTCCGGGTTTTTTCCCCAAACTGCCCCATTTTGACATCTATGACCGGGTCAAAGGTGTCTACGGTCGTGCCGCCTCTTTAAATGCTTTTGCCCGGGATACTTTGCAGGCGTCCAAATCCGACTCTCCGGTCAACGCTATCAAGTATTGGCAGTCGGGTGATGCCAATAGCCTGGCTCTTCTGAAAAAATACTGCGAAGCCGACGTCCTTCTCACCCGCGATCTGTATGATTACGCTTTGAAAAACAAGCATCTCAAATTTACCGACCATTGGAATACTCCTAGGGTCGTCGAAGTCGACTTCTCCTATTCTGCTACAGTTCCTCTTCCTCAAAAACAGCCAACGCTGTTCTAACTTGCTTATCCAATTCTGCCCTTCTCCTTTTGAAACTCCGGACGGCATCTTGGCCGTTTCCTGGCACCATGCCCCCCTGTCCGTGTCTCAACAACCATTTTTCCTCACGCCGGTCTCTTGCCCTAGCCCGGATGTCCTTTGGGTCAATCGTCACTACTGTTGTTACTTTGGCACCATCAACTCCCAAAAAAAGAGTTGGATTTTTCGGATTTGGATAGACGTAGCGAAACCGTCCATTCCTACCGTCCCCTTGTTCGTCAGGTTGACTTAACTCCAGCAAACCCAACACTTCTTGTTTCGCAATTTGCCTATGGCTCGTTACAGCAGAATTTAGCGGTCGCCCGGCGACCCTCTCCATATACCTTTGTATAGCGTGCAGTGTCGTCTCAAACTTAGCTGGCATTTAGATTCCTTAGCCTGATTTTACCTGAATTGTCCAGAAAAACCATAACCAGCACAACTTATAGTCATCGTTCTCAAGTTTGCAAATTTCAGCCTCAAGCCATCTCGCAAATTCCGGTTTAATCGGTATATAGTATTAGGGTTTGCCTTGGATGAGAAGATAATCTTTTTAACTCGGCCTGGTTTGCACCAGCTGGAAGTAGTTGCCGTCAATGTCCTCAAACGTCGCTATATAACCATAATCCTGCATATGGTAAGTATCGGCAATCTTTTTTACCCCGCCCCTTTCCAGCTTTTTTACACTACTTTCGATATCACTTACTTCCAGATTAAACATCAACCTCTCCGGATTTTTGTTCTTTCCCGTAATCCGGCTATGGTTCAAAATATACAGGTTGCTGCCTGATTCAAACTCAAATCCGTACATTTCTTCCCCCTTCTCTCCCGTTTCCGCTTCCAGCGTAATTTTTAACCCTACTTTATCCGCGTAAAACCGGGCCAGCCGACCCGGTTTTGCGCTAAAAAGTAATATTCCCTCAAGTCCTTTGATCATAGGTTATAAACTAAGGGCGCGAAACACCTCTTCGGCGTTATTATAAGTTCCCCCCGGCAAAGCTTCCTCGAACCACTTCTTCACTTCCGGCGTAAAGTCAGACATACCCTCACAGGCCTCTACCAATTTCTGCTTAGTGGTGGGAAAACCGTCGTGGTGGTTCAGAATGTGGTCTTTAATATTGTCTTTGGTTGCTTGGTCTAGCATCATCACAATCACCTCCTCACTCTCCAATCGCAATTTAAACCAATCTCTGCCATAATGCAGTGATATTTCTTACAAACCATGCTTCCGGCCGCCAAGCTGAAACAGTTTTTCTCCCAATTTAAGCCTCTCACTTTCAAGGCGCAAGATCCGATTATTCGTGCCTCAGACACTCCTGCCGGCATTTATTTCGTCAAAAGCGGTTTTGTAAAAATGAATTCCTCCTTTGCCGACGGTCGGCAGGTGACGTTAAACATTTTCAAACCCGGTTCCTATTTCCCTATGCTCTGGGCTGTTGCAGACATCCCCAACGTCTATTCTTATACCGCCATGACCGATGTATCCGCCGCCCGGATGGGCAGGGATCAACTGCTGGATTTTCTGGACAAAAACCCGGATATTTTAATGGATTTCACCCGCCGCATTCTGGTCGGTCTGCACGGCCTGATTACCAATATCGAGCATTTGTTGTCCGGCGACAGTTACCACCGCGTGATTGCCGCTCTCATTCTTTGTGCCAAAAGGTTTGGCCAAAACCGGGGTAAAAAGATTGTTATCGACCTGCCTCTGACCCATCAGGACATTGCCGACTTGGCCGCCATTACCCGGGAAACCGCCAGCCTGGCTATGGGCAAACTCACTCGAAAAGGTCTTATATCCCGCGCCGGCCGCAACATCATAATTCTGGATCCGGTCAAATTATCCGCCGAATCCGGTATCGAAGCTCTCTCTACTCCTCTTCCTCCCGCTTTTTAATACTCATCGCTCCAGGCTTTTCCATAGGTACCTTGCCGCCAGCGACCGGTGCGGCCGCCACTTTTCGGCAATTCTGGCGATTTCTTTCAGGTTTTCCTTCTCCACTTTGTACAGTTTGGCTACAGCCGCCCTCAGTCCTGCGTCCCCCAGCGAAAACACGTCCGGCCGGAAAAGTGAAAACATCAGAGTCATTTCCGCGGTCCACTGCCCGACACCTTTGATCTTGGTCAACTCGGTCATCACTTCCTCGTCTTCCATATCTCCCAATTTCTCCAATACCAGTTTCCCGGTTTCAATCGCCTCGGCGATATTTTTTATGTACGACACCTTAGACCAGGATAGCCCGCAGGCCCGGATTTTCTCATTGGTTATTGCCAGCACCCGGCCGGGACGGGGGAATTTTTTCCCGAAAAGCGCCCGAAATCTCTTGCCGATTGTCGCCGCGGCTTTGTCCGAAAGTTGCTGGCTTATAATCGAATCTACCAAATCTTCCCACACATCCGTTTCCCACACCAGTTTCAGCTCCCCGTGTTTCTCAATCAGCCTTTTCATCACCGGGTCTTTTTTCAGATGTCCAAACGGATTAGCCTTACCCATCACACGATGAAGAATTAGTTGTTCGCCACGGAAGCGTAAACTCAATAAAAATTTTCCCTCTGATGGTTGCGGGGTAGACTTCAAAATATTCCGGGTAGTACTCAAATCCGGGATCCCATACCCGCGCCTTCTCCCCATTCGGAAATATCAGCAACTCCGTCGGTAAAAATAAGCTATGTTCCGAATCTATATGGCCATTATTGCGTTCCCCGTCTAAATAAAACCATGCTTCCTCCGGAAAAATCAGATCAAATCTGTTGCCTCCCAAAACAATTCCTACATCCCTCTTTTCTGTAATCCCTTTCTCCGCTTCACTTTGCGGGAAAGATAGCACATATCGCAGTCTTACATTATCTCCCTTTACCATGGGTATGTGTAGAAAATTTTCATCATAATAATAACCGCTCGCACATGAATCCGTAGCCTCAAACCCAGCTTCCCCTGGTTTTTAAAAAAGAACAGCACCGGCGGCAATTCCTCCCGCTTAGCCGCCACACACTCTTCCTGGCTGATTAAGGGTTGGTGGTGGACCGAGTTTCCGTACAAACCCCAACTGGTACTCATTCCTCCTTCGGTGAAACTGTTGTCGCATTCCACATCCGGATATTGGGCAAATCCGTATACCGCCCCCGTCTTTGCCCCATCCAGAAAAAACTCCGCATTCTTAATCTTCCCCGGCAAAAAACTCAGATAATAACGATAATCGTCACGGCTGTAAGGCACTTGTTTTACCCCAAATCTGGTATCCAGAAGCAGGGTCGAAAATTGGGAAATTTTGCCGCTGATAGTATCCCCGATTTGGACCACATTCCGTTCATCCAGAGGAGTAGGGAAATACAGCCTGGCCTCGTCATAAGTCAGCCATTTCCACCCTTCAATGATCTTGTCCAGACTGTCCACATCTTCCGTCGTCACCAGATATATCCTATCCGGTCTCTTAATAGCCAGTAATCCCACTACGTCCTGGCCGTATTTGGATGTATAAATTGCTTTTATGGCCTGGTAGCCGTCCACCACCACTTTTTCTAAATCTCTCTTTTCCACCTCACCTCCATAAACTCTCGCTAACTGTTCATAATCCAGTTCCCGGCCCTGGCCGTCAAAAAATGTTCCTGCCATAATTTCGATGTTTCTCCAATTTTTCCAGCTCAATTTCTCTACTCTGCCCAATTTTTCATAAATAGGTTCTGTCTCCAGGCCCGAATAATTCAGACGAAATCCCATTTCCCTGTTTTCATAAACTTCCGTTTTAACGCTTGGGGTTGGAGTCTGTCGGATATTTATCACTTTCGCCGCGGGAGACTTCCTCTGGTACGGGTGTTTGATGGCCGACCAGAATACTAGCGCCACACCTATCGCCAAAGCCAGGGGAAATATTTTCCTCATAATTACCCGCTTAATTCTACACCAAATCTTCCTCCCGCATCCGCTGCCCCCGCCTATTTAGGCAAACCATGCGTTTTACGCCGCGAAATACAATATTTTTTCCCGTGATTCGTCAAATCCCACCCGTTCGGCTTCTCCCGCAATCACTCTTTCGTAATCCCGGCAGTACCGGCACCCTCCCCGCGGACAGGCTATCCCCGTCTCATCCGTCATCTGTCTCGCGGACTTGATTATCCTCCCTTTTTCAATCAGCGCTTCTTTCACTCCGTCCAAAGAGGGCAGGGGCACTTCCCGCGGCTCGTCTTCCGTCTCCAGGTACCAATAACTCAATTTAGTCACCGGTCTTTTGTTTCCGGCCTGAGTCAGCATCAGGTATATTTTCAGCTGCAGTGACTCCGCGTCCTCCTCGTTTTTTCCGGTTTTAAAGTCAATAATGTGCAGACTTCCGTCAGGCAGGACTTCCACCCAGTCCACGTTGCCGCACAGCACCAGTTCGTCTGCCTGCGACAGCCACATACTGGCCACCATTTCATTCTTGTCTTTGATGACAGTGGACAGGTTTCCGATCGGCCCGGGATTATCCTGCACCCGCCTGACCATTGTTCTGCCCCGGTCCTCAAACTCCTTCTCTTGTTCAGCCGAGGTAAACCCGCCTCTCTTGCCACCGTTGCCGGCCCAGATTTCCTCAAAAATATCTGTCAGCGGTTTGGCAAATCGTTCCCCCCGGGGTAAATACCGGATCCGCTCCAGGGTATCGTGCACGGTCATTCCCAAAGTTAAATAAGGGTTGACAACCTGGATTTTTTTGCGAAGCGGCATTTCTTTATACACGTTATGCAGGTAGTACAACCGCGGGCATTTGTCAAAATCAGCCAGGCTTGAGTGCGACAGCCATATTACCCCGAAAGGATATTTATACCCGGTCATAACCGCCACCTTAGCCCGCCCAATCACCGAAGTCAAGACTTGTCAAAAAGCTTTCGTAATTCGATTTTGGCCTGGTTGAGAATTTTCTTCCGCCCCGGCTTGAGGTTTTTTCCCGCCCGGTTAATGTAAAAATTCAGCATTGACATCGCCGACTGAAACGGTTCGGCCTTGCGCCTTAGACTTTTTTCTGCCGACTGCTTCAAAGACGCGGCGATTCTTTTCGGGTCGTCCCAGGTAAACACTCCCTCTTCCAAATCCAGGGCAAAACTTGATTCAGTCACCTCCCCCGACCACCTTCCTCCCTTTGCCATCACCTTCAAGTATAGCCTTCACACCTCGGGGGTGTGATACTAAATGAGCTTAAGTAGGTGACCGAAGTTGTTATTGAGATAATTTAAATCAAATTCCTTAGGAAATTGATGAAACTTATAGTCGAAAAACGTGTCCTTAAATAAATTAAAATGACTGCTTAAAAAATCATTAGTGTACTCGTAACTAAGTAAAGGATCGTGTACAGACATGGCAAAGTAACAAGCTATATTTGATGGCTTTTTCCATCCATCCTTCTCAAAATCAGCGGTCAAAACTTCATGTAGCTGGTGAACTACCGTATCGAGTGTGTGGTGAGATAAATTTAATAACGTGTCTCTTACATCTATACGTTTTTCAATTTTACCTACTTTTTGAAGGAAACTAATAAAAAAGTCTACAGTTTTTTCGTTATTGGCTATTTTTAATATCTGCTTTTGTGCATATGGATAGAACAAAATGCTTAATAAATTTCTTAGTAACTTCAATCTATAAGGTGACATCTTTATTGCTTTGCAGGAAACACAAGGCGAGATCAGAAAAAGTGAATCAACTTTATCTGGATAAAGTTCAACTGTTTTCAAGGTTAATATACCTCCAAAAGAAAAACCTAATATTGAGGCTTTAGGTATTCCTAAAGCTTGCAGGAAATCTCTATATGTATCTGCCACCAACTCACTTTTAAAAGGTTTAGAAAACTTACTGGATTTTCCATGTCCGGGTAGTTCAAAAAAATATGCAGAATATTTTTGACCCATGAACTTCAAAATATTTGTCCAATTTTCAAGTCGGGAAATAGTTGCAGGAAAGATAATAAGAGGCGCACCTTTTCCGTATTTCATATACTGAATATTGGCTAAAGGAAGGCCTATGGTGTCAAAAACTATTCCATCTGCCTTTTTCATAGCTTTATTGCTGCAATCGTTCCAGCTAATCTTTAGGCGCCGCTACCACTTTCACCATGTCACCCTCCTCTACTAATGTTGCCCCCACTCCCAGACGGTTGCGCATTAAATTTGCACATCTGGTTGCCTGTTCTATAGGAGGTAAGATCATCCCGTGGACCGTCTCGGATCGTTCGTCTCCTGAAAAAACCAGCGTCACTCCTCCGCTTTCTGCTAACATTTCTCTGGCTTTTTTGATCAACTCATCTGCCCTAGTTTTCCCTCCGGGCTTAACCTTACTCCTAAACAAAGCTAACTCTCCCTGTGTGGCTGGCCGGATTTCTTGCAAAGGACTCATTCTCAGGAAATATTACCACAACCCGATTACTTTCTAACCATTACTATTGCATTCGGGATATCCCGTCCGGGCCCGACTTTATAACCTCCCGACCACAGCGCTGTCGATCCGCCGTTATCCAGATTTAGTGCGTTCTCCATTCCCAAGGCTTTCATTACTCGAGTACTTTCGGCTACCGTGGCGTTATGCACGACGCCGATATACACTGTATTACCGCGGTTGCCCACGAAACTTCTGGATCCCTTACTGCCTTTTTTGGGGTCGTCGTCACCCCCGAAAGCCACATTCCCTCCCGATACCAGCAGGGGATAATTGGACAATACACCGGTGGGGCTGGTATCCCGTCCCCAGGAAGACGCGGCCCCCACAAACCGGATATACCCGTCGCCGAAAATCACTGCCGGATTACTGCTGTATACGTTGTTTCCCGAATTAAAGTAGGTTTTTTTGTGGTTCATTGCCAGTAGGTCAAAAGTATTGGTTTTACCGGCGCAGGACGGGTAGCTGGCCGGGCAAAAATAACTCCCGTTAACTCCGCCAAAACCGCCGTTTCGGGACACATAAGTGGCCAGTGACAGCACCGGGCAATTATTAATGCAGTCCGAGTCGGAGGCCGTATCCACCAGCACCCGGGTCGAGCCCAGGTCTCCGGCTATCAGGCTGACCATAAATTCTCCCGCGTCGGTATTCACTTTTTGCCGGGAATAACCCGCTCCGGGAACGGTATTGCTTTGGACCACATTGGCTGGTATTGAGAATGTGGTTGCCAGTTTTGTTTCCTCGGCGCTGATTTGAGAGGCCAGGGAGGCAAGACTCGCCGAGGCCGAGGCATAATTTCTGTCCGCCAGTTGTTTCAAACTCAAGGAAAACAGTTTGTCCAGCTCGCCGGTTTTGGCCGTTTTAGATTTCAGATCCAGCAAATCCTCGTAAGTCGCCACGGCTTTGTCGTAAGCGCTTTCGATAGCCTTGATATCCGTCTCCAGCTGTTTGTTACGTTTATTCTGGTCCGTGTTCTTCAGATTTTCGTACTCCCCCCGCAGTTGGGCCAATTCCGCGCCTATTTTTTGCAATTCCTCAACATTTTTATCCTTTTCCCCGGCCGTACTGGTCAGGGCGGCAGTCAGGCGGGCCACTTTATCCTGGAAAAAATATGCCCCACTTCCCAGAATAATTAACAGTCCGCCGATTACCCACACATGCCGGTCCCATCTGGGCCGGGATTTCCTCAACAAACCACTCATCACATTATTGTAAACTATGCTGTAATATAAATTCAGTGGCCAAAGCCAAAAAGTTTTCCGGTCAGGTGACCGCGGACACTATCGAGGTTCGTTTCGCTTTCTCCGGCAAAGTCACCCGGGTTTACAAGCATCCCGGCGACCAGGTCAAAGTCGGGGATTGGCTGGCCAGTTTGAACCGCAAAGTCCTGCAGATCGATTTGGATCGGGAGCTGGCCGATTACGAGCGCGTCCGGGCCGAGTTTGAAATTTTTGTCCTGGCTCATCCTAATCCCGGCAACGACCGGGAAAAGTATGAAAAGATTCAGGCCCAGTCTGTACTCAATTCCGCTGTCAAGGCGGTAGAACTGGCCAAATATCAGCTGGATAATGCGGATATGAAGAGTCCG
>Ga0075704_101_pt1 | contig 79421 bp, 84 predicted proteins | sample RifGroA2_FD_67735 | JGI IMG/M metagenome (GOLD analysis project Ga0075704, IMG submission 67735) | Microgenomates (Amesbacteria) bacterium GW2011_GWA2_47_11 | reverse complement strand
AAGCGTCTCCTGTCAGGATACCCGGATCACCCTCGGGATCTCCGGTGTTCTGATCGACGTCATTTTCGCCAGTCTCAGAATCCCCATCGACATCGTTGAGAAGGAAAGCGAAATTTCCGTATTCTCCCCAACCTTGGTAGACATTCTTTTCGCTTTCAAGTTCGGCTTCGATCTCGTTTTCGGTATCAGCCCCGTTTTCGCCAATCTTGGCAAAAAGGTCCAATAGGCATCCGCAGTCAACCTCAGCAGAGTTGAAGTTGACCATGTTGTCAACCTCTACCCAGGTTTTGGCGTCACCGGTACCGATTAGCACGTCGCCGCCAGTATTCTGGTTAGCGTCGTTTTCACCGGTTTCGGCTTCGGCTTCCACCTCGTTTTTGACTTTGGCAAAGTTGTCCTGGGTAATTAGGGTTTCCTTTTCCAACTCCAATTCGATTTCGTTTTCGGAATCATAACCGTTACCCACAATCCAGGCAGACAGCGACCCGCCGTCGTTATCACCTCCTCCAACCACCGCCATGTTGGCGTTGGCCAGAGTAGAGACTTCGACAGTAGTGGATGCCTTGCCGGTAGAAACTAGGACGTCGCCGCCAGTATTCTGGTTAGCGTCGTTTTCACCGGTTTCGGCGTCGGCATCAACCTCGTTTTTGACTTTGGCAAAGTTGTCCTGATAGATATCGATCTCGTTTTCCAGTTCGAGTTCTACTTCATTCTCGGACTCCGCGCCATTTTCGGCAATCTTGATTTCGGTATCTCCAGCTGCGCAGCAGTCCACAAATGCGGAGTTACTGTTGAGCATATTGGAAATGGCCACACTGGTGGTGGCTTTCCCAGTCAAAATCCCGACTGAGCCGCCAGTATTCTGGTTAGCGTCGTTTTCACCGGTTTCGGCGTCGGCATCAATGTCATTGATGATTATTGCCTTGTTGTGCTGGTAAACCGACGTTTCGTTTTCCAGTTCTACTTCTACTTCATTCTCGGAATCGTAACCGTTACCGATTATCTCGATAGTGTTGTCAGCCAAGACGGGAGAAGCTAAACTCAGGAACATAGTTCCTGCGGATGCGGCTGCCAATATTTTTTTTGTAAATTTTGTCATTTTATATTCTTCACCTCCTTTCGTTTGGTGATTCCCCTTCGACTAGCTCAGGGGGCACTTCGATCCGTCTTTTGGATTTACCAAAAAACGGAGGCCTCTCTTTCCTTTCCCTCGACAAGCTTTGGGAGAAGACTGAGAAGCCTCCGTTCGCGGTCAGCTTTAATCTATTAAAGTTTTCGTAATAAACTTCCTTAATCCGGGGCAGGCAGATGCAGATTGAGAAGTTTTGTTTGCTTTTGTTAGCTTTAGTTTTTTAAATTGTATTTATTGTTTATTATAAACAAATACGTTTGTCAAGTATCAGCGTGGTTTTTGGGTGGACGTCTTCTTGATGTTGCGGACAGTAATCTGGGTAACAGTGTTATCCTGGACATATATTTCCAGGCTTCCGTAGCCGTGAATCATCTTCAGCGAATGTACGATTTCATCAATCAAAGAGGGGGAAAGGGATTGAATTGAGTATTTATTCATTGAAGGACTATTGCCAGTTAAGATCGATGGTGGTTTTCTCACCCTCGATCTCACCCACAAGTAGTTTTAAGTTTTTATCCGAGTCGTTTATAGGAAAACCCAGACGGGTATATTTGGTAGAGGTAGGCTGAACGATAACCGGATCGTTGTGAATTTCGGGTGCCAACCGCTCAATAGAATTATCGTTAACCGTCAGGCGGAAGTAATCTTTGGAATTTATTTCCAAAGACCGGGTAAAACTACTGGTAATTTTGACCGTCAGAATCAGGAAGGTCCGACCCTGGATGGCAGTGGCTCTATTGCCTTTGACAATTATTTCGTCACGCAGTTGGGCCGATTCGAGCAAAAACTTTATTTCGTCCAAAGTAACACCTTTGGAATTTTTTAAGGGAAAGGAGAATTCGCGATTGAGACTTTGAGTGGCTTTGGCACCGGCAACTACAGCCCGGCCGTCAGCGGCTAGACGGGATGAAGGTTTACCGGTACGCCTCAAGAGACCCAAAACCCAAAAGACGGCGATTATGACGGCTATGCCTAAAATTAAAACCGGCAGGATCTTTTTGAAGTTATATTTTTTAATACGGGAGATACTGCCCGGAGAAAAGGAGGGACGAAATCTAAAGTTTCTGAAAAATCTGGCTCGGAAATCTCTTAATGACACTTTTAAATGCCTCTTTAAATAAAAAAACTGCCTGGGCAGTCAAGTTGGGTGGATGCTAACAAAGCAGTCAGCTGTTGTCAAGAGTGATGCGAATACGGGTGAAGGAAGAATTATCAGATCGGGATATTTCAATATCTACTTTGACATCAAATCCTTCGGCAACTAAACGGTTGAGGACACGATCGTTGGCAGAGGTTTTGACAAAAGAGGTGGCGGTCAAATTTAAAGCCTCAATTTTGTTTCTGTACCAGGAAGTGACAGTGTCCGGGGAGTCGGACGTTTGCCACACTCCTGATGATACCAATTGGGAGCCGGGATACACCCAGGAGGATAAATCCGGTGGGGGTATAGGTATGGATGTATTGGTTGGAATCCTGGCGGATGTAGGCTTACGGATGGGAACTGACGTCGGAAAAGGTGACGGGGCAGGAGTGATGGCTGGTGTGGGATTTGTCAGCCGTTGTTCCTGTTGACCCAAAACCTGATCTTTGGCCGAAGGGCGAAAAACTATACCAACTGCCAGAACGATGAGAGCTACAATTAAAACCAATGAGGGCATACTTCCCTATTATGCCACCCGGGTCAAACGGGTGATGTTGACAAGGCTGGTCGAGATTCTTATACCCAACATATTTCGGTTTGCAGCTGCAAACCGTGTTGGTTATATATCCGTCAACTCTCGTTTGGTTGCAAACTCTAGTACGACGGCTATAGTATGGATGAGGATGCGGGTAGGTTATGTGTCATTCAGAATTGCCGGGACTGATGGAGTGAGTTTGGAGGCAGAAAGATGGCGAAAAATACTTTTGCGAATGGGGCATGAAGTGACTTTTGTCGCCGGGGAGTTGGATCGAGTGGGTTTGTTGGTGCCCAGCCTACATTTCACCCATCCGGAAGTATATCGAGTTCACCAACTGGTTATAGAGAATAACCTCAGCTATAAAAGGGTGGAAAGGGAGATTTTTGCTCTAGCGGGGGTGATCGAGGGAGACTTGAGACAGTTATTCAGAATGCATAAATTCGATCGATTGATCGTGGCCAATGTGTTTTCTTTACCGATGCATTTTCCCCTGGCGGTAGCATTGGAGCGAGTGATCACCGAATATAAAATTCCAACCGTGGCGCGCAACCATGATTTTTGGTGGGAGAGGCATAGATATTTAAAATCGCATTGTTTTGAGTTTTTCCAGCGCTTTTTTCCCCCTCCTGGTGAGTTAATCCAACAAGTGACGATAAACTCTATTGCTCAGAAAGAATTGAGGCGGAGATTAGGGATCCACTCGATAGTGATCGGAGATTGTTTTGATTTTGAGAGTCAGATGAATCGAAGAGACGAATTCAACAGTAAATGGCGCCAGGATTTCTCAATCAGGGAAACGGATATTGTTTTTTTACAGGCCACTAGGATAGTTGAGCGAAAACAAATTGAGCTGGCGATGGATTTAGTTAGTCGGTTGGGAGATGCCAGAGTGATTTTAGTCTTAACCGGATATGCCGGAGATGAAAGAGGTGAATACCTGGAGAAACTGAGGGAATATAGTCAAAAGGCAGGGATTAGGACCAAGTACATCGGCTCGCGAGTGAATTCTGCCAGATGTATCCGTGGTGGAAAACGGGTATTTACCTTGTGGGACTGTTTTGTGAATTGTAACTGGGTCACTTACCCCTCTGCTGTCGAAGGGTTTGGTAACCAATTTATCGAAGCGGTATATTACAAAAAACCGATATTCGTCAACCGTTACCCGGTGTATCAGGCGGATATTGAGCCGTTGGGATTTCAGACGGTAGCCATAAATAGAAAAGTGACAGAGACCGCAACAAAGAAAGTGGTAAAATGGCTGGCTAACCCGAAGTTGGTGGCGAAAGTAGTGGAAAAGAATTTCCAAATCGGAAAAAAATATTTCTCCTTTGAGGCTACGGCCAAGAAATTGAAAGGCTTAGGTTTTTGAAATAGGCATCAGCCTTCACACCTTTAAGGTGTGAAGGCTCTTAAAAGATAATGGGGTTTCACTCCGGCAGGTAGTATATATATAACCTTGCTGCTTTAAAGATTCAGAGTTATAGAGAGGTATTAAATACTCCTCCAATATTTTTTGGTTTTATCCACCACCATCTTAAATACAACAAGGAGGAATCTAATAAGGAGAAGCAGGGAGGCTAGAAGAAAAATAGCAGCCATAAAGAGAGAGTCAGTACCACCGTATTGAAAAATTAAGAAGGTACCTATAAGAGCAGTAAGAAAGGCGAGGAAAAATATTGTTGCTTTACCTTAAAGGTGTGAAGGCTAGGCGGGGGTGGGTCAAACGGGCTAAATAATCACACACCGGGTGTGTGATTATACTGAGGCGGCAGTGAGGATGAGGCGCTGGCGGTCAAGAAAACCGGTGCAGGTATAGAGAATGAGATTTGAGACAGAGTCAGAGACCGGAGACAGAGAGCTGATATCTTTGGGGGAAACCACTTTGATATTTTGAATTATAAAATTGCGCGTAGTACCTGAGTCAAAAGTTACGGTGACGACCTGGCCGGGTTGAGCTCGGTGGAGCGGACGGAGGAGGCGGAGCCAATTGTGACCATAGAAAATGGCGGTACCCGGCTGGCCGGGGAGTTGGGAAGAAGCAAGAAATGTGACTCCGTCGGGGGTGGTAGGAAAACGATCATTTTTGATATCAGCGGGATAAACAGGTAAATCGAGTCCTACGGAAGACAGGCGGATACGGTACGGCAGGCCGGAGGCAGTTGCAGGAGGAGGGGGGGGAAGCGGAACGGGGGAGTAACGCTGCCAAACAGCATATCCAGCAAAGGTAAAGCTAAGCCAGGAAAAAAATAAGAAGAGAAGGGAGAGTTTACTGGCCACGGCGGAAGCGGCGAGCGGTAAGAACGGAGAGACCTAAAAATGATAACCCCAGGCCCAGAAGAGTAAAAATTGTAATTAAGTTACCGGTAGGGGCGAAGGCGCCCAGGACAGCCCCGCCAACGGGAGCTGTGGAGAGATCGGAGGGCATGCAGTTATTGACAGCGGTGACTGCAAAATAGTAAGTCTGGTCCGGATCCAGAGCCTGGACTGTAAAAGAGGTGACATTGCCGGTGTTGGCTACACCATATGTATATTCATTCGGTTTTAAACCGTAAGAAATAGAATAGTGGGTAGCATTTTCGCTTTTGGACCAGACCAGAGTAGCTGTTGCACCGGAGCGGGTGACGGACAACAGGACGGGGGCGGCCGGTTTGGCGGAATCGCATACCGGAGCACCGCCTGCACCCGGGGGGCTAAATGTAGGAGCGGGAGTAGCCGGGGAAGGCGTGGGAATACTTCCCCCGCCGCCGCAACTGAAGCTGACATTCTTGGCAAGATAGGCTACATCATCCAGCCCCCACAACGCACCGGAAGGAACATAAATCCAGCCCAGTTTGACGAAATCATCAATTTCGCCTCCTGACAAATCCCCTACTTTCCACCAATTTGTCTGGATACCGCTTGTACCTGAGGCAGGACAAAAACATTGAATCAACCGGTCTGACCCGACAACTTGATAGACGCTATCGCTACCGGTATAAGTACCCAAGTCTCCGGGGATACCGTGGGTGCCGGAAGTGTAAGAAACTTTGAGTGAACCAGTTGGTGCCAAGCATGAGGGAAAATCAGGGGGACTTACGGCCGCCGAGGCCGGGCTGGCGATAACCGCGAGAAATATCAGGAGGAAAAGAATAATCATTGTTGCCGGCAGGGATTGCGGCAGGAGCGTTACTGACCTATAACTATATCACGACGTAGGGAATATATCAACTTTAAGAGCTTGAATAAGAGGTTTTCGTGTGATTTGACTAAATAAATCGTGAGGGGTTCGGCAGAATTAGTAGCCTGGAGACCGTGGTCAAAATAACCCGGGGCTGAAATAACAATACCGGAAGAATCAGAGAAAATAATGGGGATGGAAATTGTACCTGCGGAATTGCTAAAGAATTTGCGTCCCTTAAAATCTGCCACAGCGGCAGTCACCGGTCGGCCGACAAAGTTTAATACCGTAACCGACCGAAGGGGAGGAGAATAATACCGGGTAAGCGTATCTACGGCTGGCCGGGGAGACCCGCCAGTTGTCCAAAGGGCAGTAGAACTGCCGGTGTTGGTCCAGTAGTTGAGGCCAACCACTTGGGGTTTGTCGATCAGCCGGGTTAATAGCTCATCCAGCCATTTGGCCTGCTGGGACTGGGACATAACTCCGTGAATTCCGGGGATGGGAACCCCGAATTCACCTAAAACGACTTGGCCGCCGGAGGAATCGGCCAGGCTAACCAGATCTGAAACCAGTTTTTGGGGATCGGCAACATAATGGTCGACCACCACAATGCCGTCCAGGGCCGCAGTAGTAGGCCGATCCATGACCAACCTGGCCACGTCACCGTTTAAAGAAAAATAATTAGCGGCGACTTTTTTTCCGATAGTAGTGAAAGCGGAGGAAGAAATCCGATAGAGACGGATCAAAAATTCCCTGAAGCCGGTGACGTCGCCGTTGTGCCTGGGATCACCCGGGCCGCCGTTTTCGCACTCCGGACAGGGGGAAAAAATATCCCCGTCCCGGAATAAATCAGGGTGAGACAGGATAAAGTTTTCCGTCATGGCCAAATGCTGATCCCGGCTGATCTTCGGATACTCAAACCAGCCTTCCCAGCCGGAAAAATTTCCCCGAAACCAGACACCCAGCCGGTATTTGCGGGCGGCGGTCACCCAGAGTCTGAGAACAGGTAGAAACTCGTCATCATAGGGAGTAGCTATAGCCACATGGGTAGCACCTGTTGAAGCAATGTCCCTGACCTGGCTATCTATCAAACCTGTAAAGGCCGGGTCGTGGAGTTTCTCCCGGGCTAAATCGCGCGAATATTTCATGGTATCGACGGACTGGACCTGCCACCAGGTGGCACGGGGAGCGGCGAAGATCGGTCGGGGATATAACAAGGCCAGAGCCAGCAGGAAAAACAAGGGGGAAATTATCCGCATAATTTTATTTAAACTGTTTTAAAACCGGTTCCGTTTGCAGCTCGGGTAAATACCGGGACTGTAGTTGGTAAATGTCAGCAAAGGGAAAGGATCCGACCAAATCATACCGGGTAAAACCGGGGGAGCGACTGACAAATTTCCAAGTCAGATCGTGGTCGTCGTAGGTGCGCATTATTATCCAGCGAGCCCAACGGTCCGGCAGGTTGGTGGCCGATTCCCAGTAGGCACCGGTGCCTTCATGAATGAATTTCTTCATAGGCAGTCCGGAAGAAAAAATAATGGCGTCGTGCGAAGCGGCGGAAATTAGGACAAAACCGGGCTGATCTTTGGCGTTTTGAGCCAGCCAGCCGGATACTTCGGTAACGTTTTTTTGGCTGCTGCCTACCCGGGCGTCATCGATAGTTACAGCATCCTGATTGGCAAAAGCAAAAAAGGCTACCAGCAGCAACGATCCTATTATCACGGAGCGCAGGCGGGTGAGACGATGAACGAGATAACCTATGAAAATAGCCAGAGTGGGCATGAGCATGACCCCGTAACGGATGTTAAACAGGCTGTTGCCGGACAAGCCCTGGACAAATAAGACCGAATGGCCCAGAAAAAGGGCAAAGACATTAAAAAGCAAGGGGGTAAAGAGGGTGGTGGTGGCCAGGCGGGAGGTGGGGGCTTTCGTCCGATCCGCCCAAAAAATAAGCGCACCCAGCAAGCCGAAAACCAATGTCAAGGCGCCGGAAGTGTACGCTACGGCATACAAGTAAATCTTGGCCGAAAAAAGCAGGTGGCCCTTGGTAGCCAATACTCCGGCGGCTTCCAGTCCGGCCTGCTGAGCCCAGGCAGAGAAAGGTCCGAATACAAAGTACAGGGCGTCGCCAAAAATCAGCTGATTCCATAAAAACCACAAAGCCACGCCGAATCCGGCCAGGGTCGCAAACAGAACAACCGCTCCTTCGGCTACCCGGTAACCCCGGCTACGAAAAGAACAAAAACCAACCAGGGCGGAAGAGGTAAGGAGCAAAAACCAACCGTCATAACGGATAAGAGTCGAAAGCATGATCAAAAATGCCGCCAGAGCCAAATCCAAAAGTCTGTCACTTTGCAGCCAAGCTAACAGAAAATAGCAGCCGGCGGTCATAGTAAACAGCAAAGGCAGTTCGGTCATAGGCGTGGATTGAAGGTAAAGAACATTGAGATTTAAGACAAAAACGGAAACACCTGCCAGCCGGCCAAAAAGACCAACATTTAATTTCTTTAAATAGGCATAAATCAGAATCCCGGTGAACACAAATCCCAACATTGACTGGAGGCTGCCGGACAATCCCGAATGCCACATGAAATCGTTCCAGACGGTGGGAACCATCAGCACATGAGTCAGGGGCAACCAGACCGAACCTAGCTGGGCAATCCCGGGCTTTAGACCTTCCACTACCCGGCGGCCGATGTCCAAGTGAGATCGGGCGTCATTGTAAGCCAAATTCAAACCATTGCGATAAAAGACAAAAAAAGCCAACAAGGAGACCAAGCTGAGCCCGACTACCAGCCAGAGCATCAGCCGGCGGGGGCGGATCCGAGGCAAAGTCAAAATAAGTTCAGTCATGGCGGCGTTTAGCTAAATACCAGGTAGACCAGGCAACTGGGACGAGAATGACGGTAGTAACCAGGAAGTAATACTGCACGGAATTAATGTAGGCAGACGCAAAAGTCTGGTACACGACGGATTTGGACAAGTTGGCCGTAAGAAAATCCCAGTTTCTGGCAAAAGTATATTTTTGCGGCAGACCGGAGACCCGCTCTAATTCTAAAATTTCTACCCGGGGGGGATTGCGGTTGGTAGTCACGGCCCCCAAAGTGTTGACAGCAACAGAAAAAACCGCAGTCAGGAAAAAGACTAATAAACCTAATCGGGTAAGCCGGGAACGGGAAAGGAAAATACTTAAAAATATGGAGAGGACGGCGTAGCCGGGAATCAGATACCGGGAGCCGAAAGCCCAGCCTCCCCAAGGGTCACCCCATAGGGAATAAAGAACCAAATTGACAACCAGGACGCCGACTAATACCGGGTAAATCGGATGTGATGCGCGATAGGCCAGAATTATCCCCAATATGCCGAACAATAAAACCGGGGTAAAGACCAAAATCCCCCGATCGGGACTGAATACATGGGTGATAAACCCGCCCAGAAGATTGCGGGAGTTGAAAAAGTCGAGCGCGGATTTACGGGGGGAATAATCTCCGCTGGCAAAAGCTTGAGCTTCGTGCTCGGAGGGATTTGCGGGTAAGGCCGGAAGGCCGGACGCATCTATGACTTTGACGCTTCTGACGGTGCCGGAAAACTGGAGCGGGTGGCCATAAGAACGGAAATTAAACCAGAAAAAGAAGACTAAAGGCAACGTCGCAAAAATCAAGGTAATAAATTTGGTCCGGTCAATCCGAATATGCAGGGCAGCAGTTTTTTGTCTGACACTAACTAACCTTCCCAGAGCATAAATGCCGATAGGCGCCATCAGGAAGAGGTTGGGATAATCCAAAGGCACGGAAGCGGCGATTAAAAAGAAGACCGCCGCAAGTATTAATATTCCGGACGGAACCAGAAGCAGGTAAACGGACATAAGAATGAGGAAGGTGGAAAAATGATGCTGATATAGTGAAACCGAATATGCAAAAGCGGGTGTGGCAAAAAGGAAAATGATACCGGCCAGAACCGCGGCGGAGCGGGAAGCGCCCAGTTTGAGAGAGATAGCCCGAATTAAAAGCAGATTAAAAAGGGCAAAGAGAGCCACAACCGCATAAGTACCTACCTGGGCCAGTTGGAACATTTTACCCACGAGGTAGCCGGGTACGACGAGGAAGGAAACGCCGGGGGCAAAAAGGGAGACGTAACGGTCATTGATGTAACCCAAATCGGGGGTGACAAAGCGGGCTACCGGTAAACTGAATGTCAGGGAGCGGTCTTCCAGAAGCGAGTAAAGCAAGGCAAACCGACCGCGTTCGGGTGACAGTTCAAACGGTCCGTCATCCCGCCACCTCGAAGTATTCATATCAGCCGGAGAGGGATTACCGAGATTTCCCCGCAGGGAAAGCGATAAAATTAAGGCAGTGAAAGCGATCAGTAAAATAGTTGAACGCATTGCTATGAGATATGCTTTTTTATAACCGGAAGGCTAAAATGGTGTATAATATGGGATATTATAACTAATGACAGCTGAAAAATCCACTCAGACGGCCATATTTGTCTCCCCGCATCTGGATGACGCGGTACTTTCGGCCGGAGGGCTGATCACCCGACTGGCTAAAATTATACCGGTTGAGGTGGTGACAGTGTTCACCCAAGTCCCCGGACCGGCTAAGACTGCCTCGGCTAAACGGTTTGTCAAGCTGGCCAAGTTTTCCCGGGCAGAAGATTTTTTTGCCCAGAGGCGGCGGGAGGACAAACAAGTCCTGGGCAGCTTTGGGGTAAACACCAGACACCTGGGTTACCCGGACGCTTTGTGGCGACAAAAACCGGATTTACCCCGATGGTTAAACCGGCTGGGGAAGATCGTACCGGAACTGACTCATATTTATCCTATCTACGACCTATTTGTGCTGTCGGGCAGAGTAGCCAACGAGGATAGCGAATTGCGGATATCCCTGGCAGAAAAATTAGCGGAGATTTTTGAGAGGAACCCTAAACCGCTGGTATTTACCTGCGCCGGGGTGGGCAGACACGTGGATCACTGCCTGGTAAGGCAGGTGTGTGAAAAAATCTGGCCGGAAGTCATCCTCTGGTCGGACTTTCCGTATAGCCTGATCCATACCCAAACCCGTGAACCGGGACGAAAAAGGATGATAATTAAACCGGACTGGAAACTAAAACGGAAAATGATTGCCGGGTATACCAGCCAGGCCGGCAATATGTTTCCCGGGCTGATCATTCCTAAAGTTAACGAGAAATTTTTTGTGAAGACAAAATCTGATTTAAGACAGCTTGATATTTGGCGGGAAGTTCTTCGAGGATAAAACGGGAAGACAAGCGTTTCCCGCGCCCGGCGAGAGCAGACCGCAGACGAGCTTCGGAAATCAACCGGGTGAGGTGAAGAGAAAAAGCTGAAACAGAAAAGGCGGGGGCTTTTAGGGCGCAGTCAGACGGAATCCAGGACAAACCGGGGAGGTCAAACGCAACCACCGGGATACCGGCGGCAAAAGTTTCTAAAGCTACCAGGCCGAAAGTCTCAAAGCGGGAGGGGAAAGCCAGAGCGTAACTGCTGTTTAACAGCCGGCGGCGCCGGGCGGGGGTGACAACACCCACCAACCTGACGGCAGAATCCAGACGCAGGCGGCTAACATGGGCTTTCAGACGGCGAATTTCCGAAGCCGGCCCGCCGCCGGCGATGACTAAGGGGACCCGAACGGAGAGCGGAATCCGGGTATAAGCTTCAAGCAACAGGTCCAGGCCTTTTTCATAATAGGCAATCCGGCCTACATAGAGAAGATGGCGCGGTTTGACCCGGGACGCGAGGGCTGTGACTTGGCGGCGGGGAATGCCGTGAGGTATCACGACAGCGGTGACTGCGGGATTTATCCGGGTGATTTTGGCACAGAGAAAGGCGGTAGGGACAATCACCCGGCGGTAAAATTTGAGACCCAACCTTTCGATGAGAATGAAAGGCAGTTTGTACTTGCGGGTCATATCCTCACCGGTTAATGAATGGACCCAGCCTATTACGGGGCGACGGGTAAACAAAGGCAGGAAAGAGGTAGAAATCGGAGGAGTGAAACTTTCCACCCAAAGGTCGTAACTTAAGGTCAGGGCATAAAAAGGCAAAAGAAGATGATAGACTATTTGGCCTAATTTTGGGCCGCCAAATTTCAGGCCGATGCGGCGGTAAGTGACTTCAGATACAACCTGATCGTGACTTCCCGGATACCGGCCGGTAATAACGGTCACCCGGAATTTTGAGGCCAGGGAAGAGGCGATAAAACTGGTTAGGACGGCTCCGCCTCCGGCGTAGTACGGATTATGAATATCGTCGTAGTTGGAGATGATGAGAACAGGTTTGGGGTTCATAGGGAAAGTTTTTTGGTGGATACAGACATATCCCATAAACTGGTAGTATCCGGAGGCGAAGCAAAAAGAGATAGATGGGATAGGATTGCCAACCCCAAATACAGACCGGAGGCCAGCGGATGGCGGAGGAAGTAAACGGCAAGAGCCCGGAGTTTTGCGGCGGTATTGACAACGAAATACTTGTTAACCAAGTCGGAGCCGAAACGCGAAGAGTGAACGAACCGGGAGCGCAGGTAACGGGTCTGTTGCCGGAGATAATCAGTGACGGACCCGGGGAGATGAAAATAAACAACTGCCCGGGGACAGGACCGGAACTTAAAGTGGCGGCCTACGGCAAACAGGAAAGGGTAGACATCCTCGGAACTTGAATCCGGAAAGCGCAGCTGCCGGTACATAGGGCGGGAAAAGGCGCGGATCTGGCCAACACAGCGATAAACTTGAGATTTGGGCGTCTGCTTGACCGCCAAATCCCAAATGCGGGCTCCGGCAAATGCGGCAGTCTGAATCAGGTTGGCAGGCGGGAAAGGTATTGCGTGCCCGGAGGTAAAATGCGCACCGGAACCGGAAGCGAAGGGAGCGGTCAGTAAGTCCAGTGTGGAGCTGGAGCCGGGAAGGACATCGGCGTCGATAATCGCCACTATATCCGATGAAGAGTGGGAGAAAATCTGATTAACCCGCGCGGGTTTGCCCAGCCGACGGCGTCCGGCCACAACTGTCAGGAGAGGGTGATTAAAGGATCTGACTTCTGACACTGTCCGGTCGCTGCTGCCGTCGGATACTACCAGGATGCGCTGCAGATAATATCGGGTGTGGTGTTGGGATAACAGGGCCGGAAGCAGACGGGATAAATTGCCTGCCTCGTTGTAGGCCGGAATACCGATGGTAAGAGACTGCTTGGCCATGTTAAAGGGAAACAGTTTTGGTGGATGGGGAAATGTCCCAGGCTGCCCGAGGGCGGTAAAAAAGTTTATTTATGCGGGCTATAAGCTGGAGATAAATATAGGACAGACCGATAAGCGGGGAGGCTATAAAGACAGCAAAAAAAGATGTGATTTTGACCCAAGGGGTAATAACTTCATAGCGGCGAAGAACAGATTCAGGAAATGACCGCGCCAGCAGATCCGGGGCTGAAAGAAACCGGGTCATCTGCCTGACATAATCAGCCAGAGTCGAGGGAAGTTTGATGTACACCCGGACTCCGGGAGCAAAAGCTACTTTGAAACCGCGGGTGACTGCATAATAAAAGCTGTAGGAGTCTTCACTGGTGGGAAACGGAGGCAGGCGAAACTGGTGAATAAACCGGGCTGAAAATGCCCGCAGTCCTCCTTCGCAGTAATAACGCAGAGCTTTTTCCCCTAGCGACACGCGGGCGTGATCCCAGACACGAAAGCCAAAATAGGCCGCTTTTTCCACCCCAGTAACCGGAGGCAGAGCCAGATGATAAGCTGAAACCAGATCAGGGGGGGCAGGCTTTTGGAACCGGGAGACCAGCCGGGATAGTGTCAGGTCTGAAGTAATGAGAACGTCAGCGTCGATTTGAATAAGGATATCGGCATTAAACCGGGCCGCGATTTGATTGAAGCGATAAAATTTGCCCCGGCGGGTACGACCAGCGAAAGTCTTGACGGGATGACCAAAGGATTGGGCTTTCGCCACCGTGTCGTCCGTACTTCCGTCCGATACCACCCAGATACCAAGTAAGATAAAATTAGGCCGGGCCTGGGACAGGAGAGCCGACAGAAGCGAGGGTAAATTGGCCGCTTCATTGTAGGCCGGAATGGCGACTATAACTTTCGGGAGACGAGGGATCATAATCGGCTTTTCAGGCGGCGCAAACCAACCGCGGCTGGCGATATAAAAGGCAGAAACAAATCAGGAGTGACCCAATTTTCCAGCCCCAGGCGGGGAAGCAGCCAGGGGTGGGAAGAGGATTTAAAATAATCCGGCTGTACGGTCAGACCTAAAGAGAAACCCGAAGCTTTGACAGCGACGACCGCAGCGGGTGAGAAGCGGCCTTTGGGGTATGCAAAATAGGGTACAGTCCGGCCCAGTTGTTTTTCCAGGAGCTTTTTGGCTGTACGGGTTTGCCTTGACAACTGCGGGGTAGTCAGGCGGCTGAAATCCGGGTGGGTGAGACTGTGGCAGCCGATTTCCCAGCCGGACCGCGCAAGAGAACGAATCTGACCCCAGTTAAGCCGTGGTTCAGACGAGCTGATTTGGCCCGGTTCGAGACGGGTCGGATCGGCAATGACAAATAAAGCCGGACGGATCCGATACCGGTGAAGAAATTTTTTGGCCTGAAGAACGCTAGTGAATCCGTCGTCAAAAGTAACCGCAAAACAAAGCCGGGGAAGAGATACTTTTTGGGAATAGTACCGGTTAATCTCTCCGAGGCTGACCGGCTTCCAACCGGTCGACAAGAGGAGGCGAATATGAGCCTGGAAACAGGCAAGAGGGACCGCGTATTTCCAACCAGAGGCGGACAAACTGTGGTAGCTAAGAATCAGGGGCCCGGGCTGGCGGCGCAGAAATAAGTCCAGACGATAAAGTGCTTGATAAATGTTGGATTTGACTGTCATTTTTTAGCAGAATGCAGCAAGTAACCGGGAATCGGAGAGGGAACGGCCTGGGGAGCCAGGACAGTTTGGAAAAAGGAATGATATTTATTGGCTACCTCGTCCCAGGAAAAATTACGGGCCAGCTTGCGGCAACGGGTTTTGAGACGGGGATTTGCGGCTTTTTTGGCCGCATTAATAAGCTGGTCGGCAAATAGCTCAACATCGTAAGCGGGGGATTTGAAGCTGACTTCGGGGCTCAGCCAGGACAGCCCCGGGATATCAAAGCCCACGACCGGCACACCGGCCGCCAGAGCTTCCAGGGCAAAAATGCAGAAACCTTCGTGACGGGAGGGAATAACTGCCAATAAACTCCGGGAAAGCAGGCGTTTTTTCTGCAGGCCGTAAGCGGGACCGGTCAAACGGACTGATTTTTCCAATCTTAGTTTGGCAATAAGAGCCAAGACCCGATCCCGATCCGGGCCGTGTCCGGCGATAACCAGAGGTAATTTGAGCCGACTTGCCACCCGGGCAAAAGCTGTCAGCAGTAAATCCAAGCCTTTTTGGTCCAGATCCAGCCGGCCCAGGAAGAGCAGGTGACGGGGGGTACGGGAAGTGACGCGAAAGTCTCCCGGATTTACTCCCTGACCGACTATAGACGAAGTGACCTGCGGATTAACCTGCCTCATTTTTTGATCCTGGTACGGAGTGTAGGGAAGAAAGTAACGATACAAAGGCATTCCCAGTCTTTCGATCAGAAAGAAGGGAAGGTGGTAAAGACGAGAAAATCTCCGGGCTTCAAAGGAGCTGGGGACGGCCACTACCGGAGTCCCGGTCCACAACGGAGTAAAGAGGGTCGAGATGGGAGCGGTAAAGCATTCGATAACCAGATCCGCCCGAAGCCGGGAAATAACAAACGGAACACATAAAATGTAGGCGGCGTTGTTGAGGCGAATATAGCGGGTCCCCAAGCCGATGTGGCGATAGTTTATTCCTGCTTCCCGGCGATCGTAACTGCCGGGAAAGCGGGAGGAAACAACCGTAATGTCATACCCCTTGGCGGCCAGACGGCGCCCCACTTCATACGTAGCTTTGGCTTGCCCTGCCCCCAGCAGGTGATTTTTCCGGTCGTCAAAATCCAGAAAAACCAGTTTAGTTGTGCGATACATAAGCGGGGCGAACGGAAATAACAGAACGGGGCCGAATTTCACCGGAGTTGATAATAGACTTGAGAAAAATCGAGGCGATGTCATTCCACCCGAAATTTTGGGACCAGATGCGGGCTTGGCTGGCAAGAAGAGAGCGGACTTGCGAATGACGGATAAGAAATTCCATAGACGCGGCCAGAGCCGAGACGTTTTGATCCGGGACTAAAAGGCCAGTCTGGCCATCGTGAATGGAGTCCCGTAAACCGATGACATTTGAAGCAATAACCGGAGTACCGCAGGCGTTGGCCTCAATCACCGTAATTCCCCAACCTTCAAAAGAAGAGGGCTGGAGCATGACCCAACTGGAGGACAGAAGGTGAATTTTTTCCCTTTCGGAAACCCGGCCCAAAAAATAAACCACCGACTCCAAACCCAACTCCCGGCACAGGAGGCGGAGGGGTTTAATCCCTTCCCCGTCTCCGGCAATATTCAAGCGGGCCCCGGGAAAGTTTTTGCGGACGCGGGAAAAAGCTTTGATGGCTATATCCAGATTTTTGTAAGGCCGGATACGGCCCAAATAAAGAAATGAGGGGTAGGAAGTTTTGGGTGAAAGGCGGGTAAAATTATCCAAATCAATGCCGGGATTTATAATCCGGATATCCCGGGAAACACTGAAGCCGAGATTGATAATGTCCCGCTTGGATGACTGGGAAACGGTGATTACCTGCTGGTTTTTGTATACTGCCGGTACAATTTTGCTTTCGGCAAAAGCGGCGATAAAGTTTATGGGAAAAGGGACGTGCCGGCGGAAGTAATCCTGATGGACGTGGTGGATAAGCAAAAATTTCGGCAGGCGGGAAAATAAGGGAGTGAAAAAGGGGACGCCGTTGGCACTGTCGATAATGATGTCATACCGACCCCGAAATTTGAATATGTAATATAAAAACGCCCAGATATAGACAGTGTAAAAACCACCGCGGCGGATGATCTGAACTCCGTCAATGGTATCACGGCGGGGAAGAAGACGGTCATTACCGCAAAAGAGAGTCACCTGGCAGCCGGAGGCTACCCAGCGGCGGGCCAGTTCGTGCAGATACACTTCTGCTCCGCCGGCCCAGACATGGCGGGTATCACGCCAGTTGAATATCAAAATCCGCACCCCGCTTACCGGCGCTTCGGTCTGCATCGGGGAGCGGAAAAGCAAATTCCAAAAGTCGCGGACAATCGGGGTCAGCTCGGCCCGCCGGCCGTATATCCCGTGGCCCACCAAAATAGTGCCCAAATGCAGTCCGGAAATAGCCAGAAGGACGTTGGTAAAGCCGTTTAATCCGGTATGGAAAAAATAAAGCCCGAGCGTGAGCAGGGGGACAAACCCTAAACTTAACAGGGAAAAGCCGTAGTGCCTGCGGGCCTGATGATAATTAACCAAGGCTACCGCCACGGCAAAACCGGCCATGGCCAGACAGTAACGGGTAAGGAAAGGAAGAATAAGTAAAGACCGGCTGCCTAAAAGAATGGGGACAGTCCAGAAGCCTAAAGGACCTAACAAAATTGCCGCCGCCAGACTGGAAGCGGCTACGGCAGACAAAAGCAGATAAAAAACCGAGGCGGAATTCTTACCGGCACCTTCGTGGTGGCTGGTGACAGGATTGACAAACTGGCTGAATAAACTGCCGGCAAAAAATACCATCTTGCCCACCAAGGACAACAAGGCATATAAACCAGCTTCCCGGGGAGGCAGGAAATGTTTGGCCAAAATCACATCCAGACTCAAAAAGACCAGGGTGGAAAATGAGGTGACCAATGAGGTGGCAAAGAATTTGCGGGGAAAGTAAGCAACTTTTTGAGGGATAATTTTAAGCTTACCGGTCGTGGATTTGGCGGCCAAAAAACCTAAAGTCATGGCCAATAAAGTGGATACGGGCAGAGCGGCAAAAACTAATTGCGGATTACTCAGCCGGTGCAGGCCCACCGCCAGTAAAAATTTGGCTACGGCTTCGGATAAAGTCATGACCGCCAAAACGGAAAATTTGAGATTGCCCGTGAGAAAACCGGAGTCGACCGCCAACAAAGTCCCAGCCAGCCAAACAGGAGTAAAAAGCAGCAGGGGTAAAATGGAAGTAGTTTGAAAATACGCGGACAGGACCGGAGTGAAAATTAGCCAAATCACAGTTAGACCTAAGGCTAAACTTAATGATTTGCCGCGCCAGACAGCCCAGAATTGGCGGGCAGGGGTACGGAATCGGCCAAAGAGATATGCACTGCGGTGAGTGACGGTGCGGGATAGCGCCCCCAGGGGAATTTGAGACAGGTAAAAGATGCTGCCGATTAAACCAATCAGGCCAAAGTCTTCAAGACTAAGATGGCGGCCAAGATAGGCATTGTAAAGAAAGTTGAAAAAATTGGCCAGGGCCGCGGCAATAACTAAAACAAAACCACCGCTCAACTCGGGCAAGCGGGGCCAAACAGGCAGGCGGCAGGAAATGGACAATACGGGACGGGGGCGGTTACCTAAATGCAGGCCGTGATGAGTCTTTTCCCAGAAATGCGGCTTGAAAACCAGCTGATATACGGCTTTGACACCGGCGAGGCTGATCAGGATCCAATAGAGGGGAATAAAATAGACATATTTGACCAGATCCCAGGAACCGCGTTTGGCCAAGCCCAGCATATAGTAGTAAATAAACAGGAAATTGCCGAAAACGGCGGAAAAGACCGCCAGGTAAAAAATGACCGGGGGGTAGAGAGATTCAATCGCCGGACCGACAAACCGATATAAGGCAAAATAAGAAAAGGTGGCCAGCCAAAGAACAGGGTTGATGAGCAAAAAGAGGATTTTTCCTCCCATCAGGAGCTGAAACAGAAAAGCATGAACACCCCGGGACCTAAGAAAACGGATCGGATGTCGATTGTGGACAAAGTAAGTCTGAATATAGCCTTTTATCCAACGCGAGCGCTGACGCAGCCAGTTACCCAGATGGCTATTGGCTTCCTCCAAAGTAACCGAATCGATCATGGCTGTCTGACTTCCTGCCAGAAACAAGCGGGCACCCAAATCACAATCCTCAGTGACATTGAAAGCGTCCCAGCCGTGAAGTTTCTTTAGAACTTCAGCCCGGAAATGGTTGGAAGTGCCACCCAGAGGAATGGCAGTGTTAATTGACTGGAGACCAGGCAAAATAAGATCAAACCAGAGAGAATATTCGGCGGTGAACAGACGGGTTAAAAGATTGTGACGGGGATTGTAGTAATTGAGCTTGGCCTGGAGACAGACGACGTTTTTGGGAACGGAGCGAAAAGCTAAATAGGCTTTTTTCAACTGCATCGGGTCCGGCCGGTCTTCGGCATCGTAAACAACCACAAATTTACCTTTGGCCAGGCTCAAACCGTAATTGCAGGCCTTGGGTTTGGTCTTGGGAAGGGAGTGGGGTACTATTACCAGCCGGACATAGCGGGGAAGATGAAGCCGACTGGCGGCAGCTCGGGTATCCCGGTCATCCTCTTCCAGAAGTAAAATGACGTCTAATTTGGATTTGGGCCAGTCGAGGTGGCCGATGCTGGTTAAAAAGTCCGGTAAAACCGCTGCTTCTTTGTAAAGCGGGCAGAGAATGGAATATACAGGCAGTTTACGGTCAGAAACGGCAGCCAGCTGTCTGGGAGTAAATTTTATTTCCTGGAAGTGGCTAAGAGATCTGGTGACCAGGAAAAGGTGGAAAAGGACATCGACAAAATACAAAATACTGAGAGCGCCCACGAATAAAACGGCGACTTTGAGGGGGAATATTATCAAGCCGACGATAGCCAGACAGGCAAAGGCAAACAATAGCCATTTTTGCCAGGGGACAAAAGTTAAAAGAGCCGACTTATCCAAAGGCAGAGTGGTGTGGGTAATAAAACGCCGCCGCTTGTGGATGACTCCGGCAGCCATCATAGTGGAACGGGAGCGTGACGGCAGGATGTGAGGACGGGACGGGAAAACCTTCAGGCGAAGAGCGGTCGAGCCGATCTGAGTAATGGCGGGGAGAAGGTGTAATTTTGAGGCTCCGCCGTTTCGGGGCGCAAAATCAATGTCAACCGTGCCGATGCTTACTCCCAGTTCAAGAGCCGTGTGGAGAAGAGGGAAATCAAAAGCCCAGGCAGTAACAGCCCAGGCGGGCAAAGATTTAAGAATGTCCCGGCGGAAAAGCTTGAGTCCGGACTGGATATCACAATCGATACCGAGAAGCCAACGACCGGTCAACCGGCGGTTAATCCGCGACAGATAACGGCGAAGGGGAGAAAAACGAATTACCTGTCTGTTGGCGACCACTACCCCGTGCTGGGGAACCAGACGCAACATAGCCGGAATAGCCTCGGGCGGATACTGAAGGTCGCCGTCGATCATTAATATGTAAGCGGAAGCGGACAGCCCGGCTCCTTCGAGAATAGAGAAAGCTTTACCGGTTTTGCCGACTTTGGAATGAATGGTTATGGGATACCGGTGAGAAAGTCTGCGGAGGATTTCGACAGTCCGGTCTGTCGAGCGATCATCCACGAAAATAAGGCGGAATTTAAGGCCAAGGGAGGAAAGAGTCCGGTTCAGCCGCCTGACTAAAGCAGATATGTTTCCCGCTTCATTTCTGACTGGAACTATGACGTCCAATTGAGATATGGGCATGACGGTTTGACGACAAAAAAACAAACCCCGGGCAGGGTTTGCTAAATATGGCGCTATTATACTACAGGACGGGGAAAAGGTCTACTGAACGGCGAAAAATGAAGTATACGGCCGTCATTGCCCCCAAGCTGTCGATGGCCACGTCCCTGAGGTGGGGTTCGCGGCCGGGAGTAAAGCTTTGATGAAATTCGTCAGTGGCGGCGTAAGCTATAGTAAGAGTAATAGTAAATAGAAATAGGAGGGTCAGACTTAAACGGGTGGTGGATTTAAGGGAGCGGTAAAGCAGGACGGCAAGAATGAAATAGGCGATAAAATGGCCGGTTTTTTTGATAAGGAAGTCCTGCCAGAAGATCTGGGAAGCGGGAGTAACGGGCCGGGAAGAAAACATAAAAATAACTCCCATCCAAAACAAAGTCGGCCACCAATACCTGGCTAACTTTTTTACAGACATCAGACCAGTATATAACAGCACTCTAGTCCGGAGCAGGAGAAGGCGAGCGAAAAGCCAAAAGCAAGCCGGAAGCGATAAGAGCGGCGATCCCGAGGCCGATCAAAGCCCAGCCGATCCAGCCAGACGACCCAGTGTTTTCGGAATCAGGCATCCCGGCTTCCTGATAGAGATTTGAGGCGCCCAGGACAACCGGGGAGGGGGAAATCAAGTCAAATGGGCCTGACTCTTCGAACAAACTACCAAATTCAGCGCCGGTGGGGGCAAGCGGCGGCTTGGTCGCAGTTCTGGTAGGAGTGGCACGCGGTTTGGGAGTAGAGGAGGGCTTGGGAGTGGAAGAGAGTTTGGGAGTGGAGGTGGGAGTGGAAGTAGGCGCCGGCGCGGGAGTGGAAGTGTTGTCAGGCTGGGGTGTAGACGACGGAGACGGTGTAGGGGTGGGGGCGTCAGGATTGGCAGAATTTTTTGTCCAGGATAAATTCCGCAGCCAAGCCGAAGAACCATCGGGTGTCCGACCCGAGCTTTTATTAGCCTCCGGTTCACCGACAACCGGGTCTGGTTCATCACCAAAAGCTATGTGATTAATGATCTGTGCTGAGGGAGTAGAGTTGTCAAATAAAGTGATGGTATCTCCCGGGTTGTTTAACCAGCCTCCTGAATATTCGAACACAAAATAACCCATGGCCGGGATTGAGCCGGTGAGTAGTTTAGCGGGATTGGCTTTGTCTTTGAGAGACCAGCCGGTGATATCTACTGCTGTGCCGGAGTTATTGTACAGCTCAATCCATTCCGTGTCTGAGTTTGAAGAAAATTCGTTGATGTAAACTGAGGCCAAAACTGGAGCAGCCGCGAATAGATAAAGCAGGAATACTCCTCTCCACCAGGTCATTTGATAAAAACTATACTATGGGAAGTGCCGGGTACCAAATTCCGGCGACAAATATCAGACCCAAGAGGTGTGAAGGGTATTTTATTTTACTTTCAGACCGACAACTTCTTCAGGTTCAAAAAAACCTATTCCTGCTCTGCGGAAATCAGTTAGAACTAACAAACCGCGAGAGAATGCAGACAGTCCTGTCCTTTCAAAGATTCTGTCAGGTGTGGTTCCGGTAATTTCGGCTGTAACAATCTGCTTTTCAGGGGTCAAGCCAAAACATGTTTTGGCAATTTCTTCTGTTACTCCGGCAGATGGATCTCTGACTGCCGCGGCTGTGACTTGCATCTGAATACGTTTACCCCTCCCCAGAATGGTGTTGATAGCGTTGTTAAGACTTTCAGTGACAGTTGGATCATTTGGTCTAATCTTCCAGGCATCGAGTGCTTGTCCCAGCTCACCTTTTGTAGGCATAATCGAATTATACCGTACGGTTTGCTATAGGTCAATTCAGAAAAAACCAGTTTTTCAACAACTTCACGATCGTAAGGTTGTTGATGAAGTGTGAAGGCGAGTGAGAGGTTAAGGGCTCGGGTTGTTTCTGGTTCTAATAATATTTGAGCCTAGTTTACCAATTGCTATGAGCGGAAGATCGACTTTGGCAGTTACTTCTCCTTCCTCCACTTTATATATAGTAGCACCTCGAGTATCGGTAAATAAAGTGGAGCCTCCCAGATTTACCCCTAAGCGGAGACCCCCAAGATACTTTGCTCCTAATAAACTTCTAGCAAGACTCTCCCACGGTCGTTGCCTGATAACCGTATATTCACCGTCGAAGCCTTCGGGCTTTCTGCGTGAAAACTCCTCTGCGGTAGGAATTCCAAGAAATCTTCTGTGCATGTTTTTCTTTACTATACATCAAATGTCAACATCGGGTATTAATGGAGCTGATGCAGACAGCCTTCACACCCCCGAGGTGTGAAGGCTGGGCTTTTCGATTTCGGCCGATAGGTTTATAATCCGGGGGGTTAGAATCTGTTAAAACCTAAACTAAATGATAAACGGTAAAGATATTGCTCCAACCTTGAATGTGGTTGTTCCGGGACCGGCTTTAGTCTTTGCAAGCTCGGAAAATATTAAGGCTCCCGAAAGCTCAAAGCCCTTTAGTGAACTGGTAGTGCTCATGTTTGTTATTACCGGAATAGTAAGACTTGGAATCTTGACGGGGTTAATCGGCCATGAGTTTAAATCGGATTGGGTTTGGGCGGTGGGTTATATTGCTCTGGGATTAATAGAAAACGCAATTATCAATAAAAAGATGGCGGACCTGGGAGGAAAATAAGATTTACTGAATGTGGAGGTAGAAGGTTTTGAGGCCGGAGCCGTGGTCGATGTATTTGATATTCAGGTCGGACGAGCCGCATTTTTGGGTGGACGAATAGAGAGTGCCGTCGGCGACGGCTTTGATGACGTCGTTATCGGAAACCATATCTATACCGGTATGAATCCCCCCACTATACTTATACACGTAAGAGTAATCAGTTTTGCCGTAGCGTTGAGTAACTTCAACTGTGCCCTTAATGGGCCAATCCCAATTGCCGGAGCCAATATTTAGCCCCCATTTGTCGGTCATATTTTTGAGATACCCTTCGGCGTTGACCCAGGAATCCCCTTGGCGAACCTCAAAATGAAGGTGTTTGCCGGTACTGCAGCTGGGATAACCGGAATTGCCCACCAGGCCAATGGGATCACCGGTTTTGACCGGACCTTCGCGGGTGGCGGCGGCCAAGGCCGCTTGGATGGCGGCCAGCTCCAGTCGGGCCTGCTCTAACTGCTTTTGGTAAATCGCCTCATTATTTTTGGTCTGGATAAGCAGGTTGTCTTTTTCTTCCCTCAGTACAGCCAGGGACTTTTTCTGGACTTCCAGTTTCTTTTTGGCATCCTCCACCAGATTCTTTTGCTGAGCGTAATTGAGCTGAACCACCTGGGTATCGTGGAGAATTCGGCGGTTGTTAGCCTGGATAATCCGGGCGTATTTGAAACGGGATAACAGCCTGGAGAAATCGGTAACTGAAAACAGAATTTGCAGAGGGTCCAGCGACCCCTGTTTGTAGGAATGGAGAATCTGTTTTTCGAGAATTAAAGAGCGCTCTTTGAGACGAATTTCGAGAATGGTAATTTTACCGGAAAGGGAGGCAATCGTGTCCTCTGTTTGGGAGATTTTTAGCGTGTTTAGGGCTATCTGATTCTCATAATAGACCACCTGATCAGCCAGAGTCTTGGCTTGGGATTTAAGTTCGGTAAGTTTCTTTTCCAGTTCGTCGATCTGGCGCTGTTTATCTTCGCTTTCGGAAGAATGCACAACAATCCCGGAGCCGAAAAGTAAAAGGATTAAAGCCAGAAAAGTCAGTAAAATCTTCTTCATGATCTCAGGAAACGCCGGGCGGCAAAAAGCCCTCCTAAACCGCCGATTAGCGATCCTAAAATCAACTCCCCGCCTAAAACCTCGAGCATAAATACCACCGAAGGATAAAGTTCGGGGATCTGGAAAATGAAGCTGGACAGAAACGGAGTCGAATACAAAAACACCAGGTAAGTGACCAGCCAGGCTGACGCTGCGCCGATGGCACCATAAAGAACACCTTCAAGAACAAAAGGATAACTTATATAGCCGGCTGTAGCCCCCAACAGCTGGTAAATGGCAATTTCCTCACGGCGGCTGGTGACGCGGGCGGTGATAACCGAAAGAATGACTACAAAAGTGATGAAGGCCTGGGAAGCGGAAAGGGCGATACGGGCAGTACGGACAGATTTGGTCCAGCGGATGAGAGAAAAAACCACATTTTCTTCAAACCGGACTTCCTCAATCCCCTCTGCCTGTTTTAATTGTTCTGCCAAAAGTTTTAAGTCCGACGGATTTTTGGCCGATACTTCAAGAGAGGCCGGCAGCATTGCTGCGGTTACGGCTTCCAAGAGCAGGGGGTCGGAAGCATTCAAGTCCCGGTATATTTTCAGGGCCTCATCTTTGGAAATAAATTTGAATGATTCCACTAAACCTGTCGCTTCCAGGCGAGTCCTGATTAGATCGATTTGCTGGGGATTGGGGATGACATCCGTTTTGAAAAAGGCATTGACCTGCGGGCGGGATTCAAAATAACGGAGGATTTTGTGAGCGGCGGCCGCGTCCAAAAAAAAGATAGTGGCGGAAAACAGGGTAAGGGTAACTACCATCAGAGAAACCAGAGTCTGGTATGGAGTGCGGCGCAGCCGGGTCCAGGTGACATGGAAATGGTTACTGATCATATTTGCCTTTCGGGGTATCTTTGACTACCCGGCCTGATTCCAGGGTAATGACTCTCTGGGAAAAATGGTTAACAATATCGGCGTTGTGGGTAGCCATAATCACGGTGGTTTTGAGCTCGGAATGGATATCTTTCAGCAGAGAGACAATACCCCTGCCGGTTTTGGGATCGAGATTCCCAGTTGGCTCGTCGGCCAGGAGGAGTTTGGGCTTGCCCACAACTGCCCGGGCAATGGCCACCCGCTGCAGCTCGCCGCCCGACAACTGACTGGGAAAAAGATGGCTTCGATTGGTTAAACCGACCATTTCCAAAGCGATTTTTACCGAAGCGAAAATATCATCCGGCTTAACCTGCCTGACTTCCAAAGGCAGGGCGACATTTTCCCATACGCTGCGCTCGGGCAACAGCTTGAAATCCTGAAATACCGGTCCCAAATGACGCCGGTAATGGGCCAAATCCCGGGACAGCAACTGGCTGATCTTGTGACCATCGACTATCAATTCCCCCGAAGTAGGCTTGAGATCCCGTAAAATTAAGCGAAAGACGGTGGTTTTTCCCGAGCCGGAAGCGCCGGTAAGAAAGACAAATTCTCCCGGTTCCACCGTAAAATCAACCTCCTGTAGGGCGACGATTTTTCCAAATTTTTTGGTCAGAGAGCGGGCAGTAACCATGGTTACTCGAGAATTTTTACCCGGCCTACATCCATCAACCAACCGACTTTTTGGGCTTTCATGGTTTCCCCCCAGATTTCGACTTTTTTACCTACAAATTCGTCCAAGTCGACGATGGATGAAACCAGATACGCGGTTTTGGTGGGGCCGCCTTCACGAATTAATTTGTGGGTGCCCTCGCCATTGAAGCCGCCTTTTTCCAAAACCCCGGTCGCGGTGTCGCGAAAAGTCTGGGTATCGGTGGAACCAACCTCAGTGGCGGATTTGACCATTTCCCCGGTTGATGATCCCCCCGGGCCTTTTGCGGCACGACTGCGACTAATAAAATAGCCTGTGACCGCACCGGCCAGGATAATTACCAGGGCGCCAATAATCAGGACGGGTTTGGCAGGCGGTTTGACCGATTGAGGGGTGATCGGGGTCGACGAAGGCATTGGGGGGGTAACCGGAGTTGCGCCAAGAACAGGATCCATGGTATTTAGTATAACATATTCTAACTGCCCAGAATTCTGATTTCAGCTTCGATAAACTGGTCCAGATCACCATCCAAGACAGCTTGGGCGGCTGAAGTTTCGACGCCGGTTCTCAAATCTTTGACTAATTTATAGGGGTGGAGAACATAGGAGCGAATTTGGTTACCCCATGAGGCCGGGGTGTAAATCCCTTTCAGCTGTTTTTGGGTAGCGGCCAATTCTTCCTGGGCTTTCGCCCAAAGTTTGGCCTTGAGTAAACTGAGAGCGATTTTACGGTTTTGTTCCTGGTAACGCTGGGTCTGACAGGCAGCGGTAATACCCGTGGGTTTGTGAGTTAAACGAACCGCAGTCGAGACCTTGTTGACATTCTGACCCCCGTGGCCGGTGGCCCGGAAAGCCTCAAATTCGATCTCGTCTTCGGGGATAGTGATATCCGTATCCGTCTCGGGCAGCTGGGGCAGGACTTCGACTAAGGCAAAAGAGGTTTGGCGCAGTGCATCGGCATTGAAAGGAGACTGACGGACCAGACGATGAGTCCCCTTCTCCCCTACCAAATATCCGTAAGCATAGGGGCCAGAAACGGTGAATGTGACCGTTTTTAATCCTGCTTCTTCTCCGGATGACTGGTCCACGATTTGGGTAATCCAACCCCGGCCCTCGCAGAATTTGAGATACATGCGGAGCAACATAGATACCCAGTCCATGGCTTCGGTGCCTCCCTGACCCGCATGAATTGAGACAATGGCGTCTGAGCTGTCAAACTGACCGTTGAGAAAGGTTTTTATTTCCAGACGACTTAACTTTTTGTCGATTTTGTCAATCTCTTTTTCCAGCTGGACCGGGTCTTCGATTATCTCCGCCAAGCCCTGAAGGTCCGCCGTTTCCGTCTCCAAAAGGGAGATTAAATCGGCTTCATTTTTCAGCTCGGCCAGCCGCTTCATGGCAGCCTGGGCGGACTGGGGATCAGACCAGAAATCGGGTTGGGCGGATTTGGTTTCCAGATCCCGGATCTGGGTAACCCGAAACTCGGGATCCAATTTCAGCCGGATTTGATCCAGGCGGGATATAAGATCATCTATCCGGGATTTGAGATCGGTCATGCAACGATTATAACGCCCCCAGACTGCTTACTCGTTGGCGGATGAAGTGGCGGGGGAACAAAGCAGGTTTTTTATCTGGTCGACCTGATCCGGCGGCAGACCCTGGATAACATCGACGACGGTGTTCAGACTATCGTTGGTAATTTTGACCCCCAACACGACCGGAGAATTCCGGTCGGGGTGAGTTACCAGAGAATCCAAGGCCTGGCTGAGATTCTTGCCCAGGTTGGAGGTATCAATATTTTTCAGTCCGGAAAAAGCCTGCCGGCTAAAAGTCGCTTGGGCTGCAGAAGTGATTTGGGAAAGTGAGGGAATTTGGGGGGGGCTGCCGCGGCGGACCGAAACTACACTATAAAGACCGATGACTACCAGTGCGACTATGATAATTTTGAACAGAAAACCGAACATGATAGGGACTAGTGACTAGGGGTTAGTGGCTAGTAGGTTCTAGGTTATAGATTTGGTGATTTGATGTCAAATTACGGGCGGAGGTGGGGGAAGTGATGGACAATTAACTTGGCCAGACTGTGGCGGGCGCGGTAGAGACGGCCTTCCAATTTGCGCGGAGTTAGATTTAACCGCAGGCTGATTTCCCGATTGGATAGCTCCTGATAATATTTGAGATGCAATAGTCGGCGATACTGGGGCGGCAGTAATTCCAGGCATTTGTTTAAATCCTGGCGCAATTGATCGGCAACCAGTTTTTCCTCCGGAGCCAACGAAGGATCGAGGATCCGGTCGAGCTGCTGCAGAGACGGGACGATAAATTTGGATCTGCTATTGACCTGCTGACGGTAATAATCGGCTAATTTATTGAGAGCTATTTTGCAAATCCAGGTAAAGTAAGTGCTTTTGCGGCGGAAAGTGTGAAAGGAAGTAAATGCGGCGACAAAAGTATCCTGCAGAACGGCTTCGGCAGCCTGCAGATCTCCCCCGTTGCGCTTGAGCAGGAGCCTGAGGATCCGGCGGCCGAAGGCCTGGTACAAATAGGTTAAGACGGCGTGGGATTTGGCCTGCCCCATCGTCTAATTATTACATGGGTGCAGAGGATCAATTCAAGTGGCAGGTGGGATTGGCAATTTCTCGTGAAGAAAGAGCGGCAATAGCAGGAATCGCATTGAGTCTAATCGAGGAGCAGGAAAAAAGCGCTAAAACAATACAGCCGATGGCAGACAAACCCACTGGTTTGAAGAAACTTGCGGCAGTCTCAGGCTGGGTGAGCGCTCTAGCCAGTATGTTGAGCTAAACGGCCTGAAAATTAGCGGCAACCTGGTCCCAATTGACTACGTGCCACCAAGCGGAAATATAATCGTTTCTGCGATTTTGGTATTTGAGATAATAAGCGTGCTCCCAGACGTCCAGACCCAGAAGCGGTATTTTACCTTGGGAAAGCGGAGTATCCTGATTGGGTGTGTCCATAATTTCCAATTTCCCGGAGGCGGCAACCAGCCAGGCCCAGCCGCTGCCAAAGCGGCCCATGGCGGCAGCGGTAAATTTTTCCTGGAACTGGTCAAGGCTGCCGAAAAAGGAGTCGATGGCGTCCAGCAACGCACCGGCGGGAGGAGCGGATTTGGGGGTCATTAGGGGCCAAAAAAGACTGTGGTTGGAGTGGCCTCCGCCGTGGTTAGTTATCTTTTGACGAATGTTTTCCGGGATTTGGTTGAGACGGGATAAAACAGTCTCTATAGGAGTTTGCAGGAGGTCCGGGTAGGAAGACAGAGCGTCGTTTAGGTTTTTGACATAAGCGGCATGGTGCTTGCCGTGGTGGATCTCCATAGTCTGGGTATCAATATACGGCTCCAGGGCCGAAGAAGAGTAAGGAAGATCGGGCAAGGTGAACATATGCGGATGAATATATAATTTTATATGACTGGTTTCAAGAGGTACTCACCCGGACCCGAACCGGGAAATAGAACAGCTTTGTCTCCGGGTTTGACTGTACCGGCCAATATTTCCCGGCTGATGATGTCCCCTAAAGTGATATCGACGATCCTGCGCATGGGGCGGGCCCCGAATTCCGGCTGGTAACCTTCCCGAGCCAATTTGGAGTAAACCTCGGGAGCAATCTCGATATCTATATTTTTTTTCAAAATAATCTGCCGCAGGTCTTCCAGCATCAATTTTGCGACCGCTTCGAGCTGGGGCGTGGTCAATGGCTCGAAGACAACCGCGCCGTCGAAGCGGTTGAGAAACTCGGGTGAGAAAATGCGGTTTTTCTGGACGTAATCCAGAACCTCTTTTTGCAGCAACTCCCCGCTGGCGCCCTGCATCACCAGCTGGCGGACGTACTCCGCACCGGCATTGGAGGTAGCGATGACGAATAAATGACGGCAGATGATTTTTTTGCCGAACGCGTCGGTGATAAAACCTTCATCCAAAAGGGTCAGAAAAAGATTAAAGACTTCGGACGGAGCTTTTTCTATCTCGTCGAGCAGCAGGAGGCTGGCAGGGCGGTTTTTGATCGCGGTGGTCAAGACTCCGGGCTGATTCTGACTGACAGAACCGATGAGACGGGAAACTCCTTCCGGACCGGTAAACTCGGCCATATCAAAGCGGATAATGTGGCTCTGGCTGCCGTAATAAATCACGGCTAATGTTTTTGCGGTTTGGGTTTTCCCCACTCCGGTAGGACCCAGAAAGAGAAACGAACCTATAGGCCGGTCTTCATTTTTTACTCCGACGGTACGGGCCCGCAGGCTTTTGGCAATCAGAGATACGGCGGCATCTTGTCCTACCAGGCGCAAATGCAGTTCGTCCTCCAGCCGACTGAGCAAATCTTTTTCTTTCTGAGACAGACGAGCCAGGGAGATACCTGTCTTTTCGGACAGGACAACGTTTACGTCATCGGCGGTCATGTGACTCTTTGACTGGGTTTCCATGAAAGTTATTACAAAGTCGAGAAGCTCCAGGGCTTTTTCGGGGAAAGGGGTATCGGTGATATACCGATCGCAACCGTCCAAAATAGCCCGTAGAGCCTGGACGGAGATAAGAAGCGATTTTTGTTTCTCCCAAAGGCTGGCTGATTCGAAAAGTATCTTTTGGGCAATATCAACACCCGGGGCTACAGCTTCTATCGGCTCAAAAAATTTGCTCAATCTGGCGTTGGGAGCAATAAACCGGTCATATTCCATCTGCGAAGAGACGGCAATAATTTTCAGATTTTTGGCGGCCATGTATTTTTCCAGGATATCCGTAAAATCCAAACCTTCCAGCTGGGAGTGGGTGATGCGGTATAAGTCTTTGATAACCAGGATGACATTGCCCGCATTGGCCGCCTCCAGCAATAACTCGGAAAACTTGGTCTTTTTCTGATTGAGATCGATATTTTCCGATAAGAGAAAATTGTAATTAAGCTCCATCACCCGCTTGTAGACCATATGCGGGCCGAGCTCACCGGCGGCCGCCCGGCGGGCAAATTCCAACACGATGGTGGTTTTACCCACTCCCGGCAAACCGGTAAGAATGACGCTTTTCCCTGAAGTCAGGGTCCGTTCAATCCGGGAAACAATATCCTGCCTGCCGATGAGGTGATGGGTAAAAGCCTGAGGAGCGGCCAAATCCTCGGAGTATTGGTTGAGCTGGGGAGTATAACCGTACAGCAGTTCCAAACCTATTCCGGGCCGGCCGAAATGCATCTGGGTATCGGACGGCGGTGAGCTGAACACCGAATCCCACCACTGGGCTGAAACCAAAAGGTCCTGATAATTTGCTCCTTTAGTCTGTAACAACCTTTCTTCCCAGACGCGATCGCGGGTGAACAAGGCCATAAAATCGGAATAAGATTCCGGATGGAAATCGGATAAGCGGAGATTGCCGGGGGATGAATTTTTTATCAATTGGACCAAATCCAAACCGGTATGGGCCAGCACGAACTTGCCGGCAGAATTGGCAAACAAAACACCGACCGGATGCCGGCCGGCCTGCTGGAGCCGTTCGAGAAGGCCGGTCAAAAAACGCCGGCCATGCCTTTCCCGCAAAAGAAAGTAGGGCAAACCAACCGGCGGTAAAACCAGCCAGCAGATAAAACCAGCCAGACCCGCAAAAAAAGCCGGGAACAGAGTCAGCGTCCCGATAATCAATAAAAAGGTCCTGACAACAGCTCCGATACTGCGGGATATAAGGTTAAAAGTCAGCTGGCGGAAAAAAATATCCGGGCGGAAGCCGACGTGGGGCTGGTCGTCCACCAGCCGTTTCCAGGGGGAAAACAAAGTAGGCAAGAGCAGGGGGAGGGAAAAATAGTGGACAGTCCAGCGCATCAAGAACAACCAACGGTGCAGGTAGAGGGTCAGACCGGCTGAATAATGCCAAAAAATAAATTCCACTAAAAAAATCATATCACAGGCGAATTTCAAACCGGGAATAATTTTTTGCCGGGCCCGGAGATGATTGGACCTTGCCGACCTGGGCAAAACGAGGGCCCTGCCTGCACCAGGCAATAAAGTCTTGCAGGGCTTTGGGGTCGCCCTCGGCTTCGATATAGACCGTACCGTCCGGTTGATTTTGGACATAACCGGTTAATTTCAGGTTTTTTGCTTTTGCGGCGGCGTAATAACGGAAAGATACTCCCTGAACAAAACCGGAGATTGTGATGTCAAGATGGGGCGTCATCGGATGTTATCCCGGCAATAGGAAGAAGGGGTGCTTTGAGTCGCCCGGCATTTGGACTGAGGATGAGTCCGGTATGCGGTCAAGGCTGGGTGCCCGTTAATATCCCTGAATTCTGCCACCAATTCAAGGAAATGCTCCTCAGCTTGGGCGGAGGAAATAGCCAATTGGTCCCCTATCAGCAACTGATCCCGGTAAATGTCACCAGCCCAGGAAATGGGACGGATGTGAATATTAAGGACTTCAATATCGGGATCAAATTCCGGATGACTGTAGTAGTTTTTCAACCAGCTGCTGGGATATTGGGACTGAAATAAAAGCGGAGGAAAGCGGTTGTAAAAAGCCAACAGGATATAAACAGGTTTGGCCCGGGAGGAGTCGATAACCACGGGTAGGTCAGGATGCCGTTTTATGAAACCTGCCAATTCCCGGTATTCATAATTCCAGACAGAAGAGCGTTCGTGTTGCAGTAAAACCATATTTGAATATAATTCCAGCAGGCTAAGAATAACGAACATTCCCAGCCAAACAGGCCTGACTTTTAACCATGACAATCCTTGGGAAATTATCCAAGCTACAGAAAAAAATGCCGGAAGGACCCGCAGGGAGGCAAAGTAATCCCGAGTGAGACTGCCCGGAATGACGGACAGAAACAACAGGATGAGCATCAGGCGAGACTTCGGGGACAGGGGTTGACTGCGGAACAGATGCCAGATTCCGGCCAAAAAGGGAATAACCATCCACCAGTAAAAAACACCCAAGTCGGGAAACGAGCGCTGGATATCCGGATCGGGGCGGGAAAATAAATTGTCCGGGGAAAAATAAACTCCAAAAGATTTGACAACGGCGACCACTTTTTGGGACGGGGATCCGGGAATAACCAGCTCATGCAGGCGGGTATTGACCGCCGGATGGACACTCAGCCACAGCAGTGGGGTTTGAATAATCAAAGCGAGGGCCAACGAAATAATAATTGACCGAGTAGCCAGGCCAGCCCGGCGGGCTGTCCAAGAAAACCAACCCAGAAAGACTAATGACAAAAAACGTTCTGCGTGGTAGGCATAGGCACTGAGGGATAAAAGAGCAAAACCCCAAGGCAAAAAAGCCTGTCGCCTGACAGCTTTTTGGGAGGTAAAAATTCCCGCGACGAGCAGCAATAAACCCAGATTGGCTTCGAAAGCCCCCCTAGAAAAATAAACAAAAACCGGAGAAACGGCGATGATCAGCCCGGTAAGGGGACTTAAGGCGGCTGAAACTAAAAGGACCAGCAGAATCCCGGATACAGCCGAAGAGATACGGGCGCTGACCGGGTTTAGACCCATCAGCCCAACCGGGACTACGGAAAAGTAAGTGTAGAGGCTGGATGAGTAGGAACCGAAGAGCTTGGTCACTACCGGCCAGGCTTGGCCGTAATGGTCCCGGCCCGTCAACCTCAAGGAGTAAGCATTGTATCCCTGGAGGGCCTCGTCCACATAAACTCCCGGAGGAGTGCTGCCAAGACCGGGGAAACGCAGGAGGCCGGCCAGTAAAACCACGGCGAATATCCTTCTTTTGTCAGTCATATAACCGGTCAAATCCAACTTTGGTAAAAACTTCTTTTCTGGCAATATTAAAGGCCGAGGTCAGTTTGTTTTGAAACAACCGGGCGACGACAGGAGGATAATACTGACGGCGGGTGTGAATCTGAATTAACTGCAGGTCATCCAACCGGCCGAGATTGACAATCGTGCGAAAGACCAACACCGAAAATAACACCACCGCCAGGATACGAAATACAATTTTATCCACTGACCTATTTTACTCTGGCTCCGGTTTAAGATTAATAAAGTCGGCCACCGATTACAGCATCCGGTTTATCGGGAACCACTAAGATACAATCACCATCGGCGTCGGGAACTCCCAAAGTCAACACCTGGGACTGAAAGGGGCCGATCTGACGAGGAGGAAGGTTAACTACCCCCAAAATCAGCTTACCAATTAATTCCTCCTTTGAGTAATACTTCGTCAGTTGGGCGGCTGAGAGCCGATCGCCTATTTCCGGACCAAAATTAACAGTCAATTTGTAGGAGGGTTTTTTGGCCTCGGGAAAGTTATCCACGGCAATAATTTTTCCTACCCGAATATCCAATTGATGAAAATCGTCGATCGTGGCCATGAAGTCAGGGGTTGGTAACCCGAATTTGCTTACCGACCTGGGCTCCGAAGAAAGTCGTGCTTTTGCGCATTTTCCAAAGACTATAGTATCTCCCAACCGTAGTGGGGGCAGTCAGTTGAAATCTAAACCGGTATTCCTGGGCCGGGTAAACATTTGATAAAACATTAGCCCTGCGCTTTCCCCAAACATTATCTTTTACCAGGAAGGTGTTGAAGGTGGTCGGGGTCCAGCGACACCAGCCGTAGTTATTAAAGGTGAAGCTGATAAAAAATTTATTCGGGGCATCGGGTAGGCTTTTGGTTACAGTCGACGGCATGTTGCTTCTTATCACTTGGGAATCGTGGGTACAGACCCGGGAACCGATAAATTGATTGGAGCGGACAACTCTAATTTCATCATTTTTGGGTTCACCAATAAGAGTAACGTAAGGGAAATCCCACCAGTTTCTCATCAGGGAGCGGGGATCATCATTGGCATGGTACAGGCCAAAAGTATGGCCGAGCTCGTGAGCAATTGCCCCCTGCTGGGGGTATTTATTACAGGCGGATCCCATTTGAACCACGCAGTCGGGATTGGGTCCTGTAGAGATGGCGTCAAGCGCCCAGTCGCCCACTACCGCAACGCCGGTTTCGCTGGACGGTCCGGGGTCCGGCCAAACCGGACAATCGGGATAGCACCACGCCGAGGCCCAACCTCCCCCTCCGATAACAAATATTTCGTGAATAAAACCAGGCAGGAGGACCGGGTATCCGGCATCCTGTAAGGCGTGGACAACGTTTAGATCCAGGTCGATCCATTCGTCCGGCGCGCACCAGGCACGTCCGCACTGGTAGTGGGAGAATGGAAACGGGGCGTTGTAAACCGCGACATTGGCAACTTCAAATGTGTAGCCTAAATTATTTTGTTCCAAAGGTCCGCTGTACCAGCGGCGAATCAGCTGCATGGTGGAGTTGATTGCCGGCTGGTGTTCGGGTAAGACTGTCTTGTCCTGGGCTACGAACAAAATCGGGTGGACCTTGCGGATAGACGGCTGTTTGTACCCCGGAGGGGGGGTGGGGACGGAAATCCGGGACAGCGATTCCATATTTTTCTGCTCCCGGGGGTAAAAATAGTCCTGGGCTTTTTGGGCATCCTGCTCAGAAACCTCTGATGTGCCCAACTCTCCTTGGGCAGGGAGGGACTGGGCTTGAGTTGAGATATTAAAGGGGTTGCCGGATAAGAAGAAGACTAAAAGCAGCAGACCGAAAAATGAAACGGGAAGAAGAATGAGTTTTTTGATACTCACTCCCTTATCATACACCTGAAGTCACTAACTTTAAAATCCTGACCAGCTGATCCTGATTGCTCCTGGCGAAAAAGAAGAGATAGAGAACGAGGCCGGGGAAAACTACCAGTTTTTCAAACCAGCGGCCGGTGGTTATCCGCCAGGAGGAAATGGGGGGAAAGCCGATTTTTAGTTTAAAGGGAAAAAATAAGGGTAAGCCTTCTTCGGTTAAACCGTCAGCCAATAAATGGGAAACAAAGCCGACCATGACGGCGGATAAAACAATTTGGGGGTCAATAAATACGGAGTTTAAAAACCGGGGCAGGAGCCAGTTGAGAAGCTGGTAAATAAGATATGTCCCTAAAAGCGAATGGGAGAGGTTACGATGACCCAAAAACAGGGGGCGAAAAACTTTACCGGCGTAATCGCCTCCCGGCACCAAATCCCAGAGGCGGTTACTTGCCTGGTCCATGTCCGGAATTAACGATCCGATGACGCAACCGACCAAGGCCGCAAAGAGTGTGGCCAGGTTGAGACTGTCGGGAGGATAATAAGCGGAAACCGTGACCAGGGAGGCAAAAGCAAACAGGTCGTGTGTCCGGGCAGTCATCCTTACTTACTCATCGTATCACACCTCCGAGGTGTGAAGGCCAAATGTATGAAATTATTCATATTATATAATATGAATATGGATCCGTTGACTAGGTTATTTACGAGAGCGGCTCATGGACTGGGTATTTATCCTCACGAGGGGAAAAAAGTTGTTTATATTAGAGACGGCGAGCTTTTTGAGGGTGAAGTGATAGGTCAGTCCGCATTTTGCGGACATACAAAATTGAAGGATGTCACCGAGGAGACACTACTGGGAATTTTGGTTGAAGCGGCTAATGCATTGAACGTTGCCCCAAGGAAGATTGAAGCAAGATTGGCTGCGGGTGATAAAGTAATATATCGACGGGATAGAGAAATTGTTTAGAAAAAGTAAACAAACGTGATCAAGTGGTCATTTTCAAATAAACTTCCCTTAATAGCTTCGCGTCGTCCAAGGCATTGTGTTCGCGGTATTTTGAAGCATCGATGCCGATTTGTTTAAAAAAATTCTTCTTATCCTTGGGGAAATATGCCTCCGGGTCTATCCCATACCCAAATAAAATTGAGCCAAAGTCGATGGGTATCCAAAAGAAAGGTTTTTCTACATTACCGAAGAGTTTGTAAGTATAAATAACGTCATATTGGTTAACATAGGCCATAATATACGGCTTGGTGTTGCCAACAAACTCTTTCACTTTTTCAATCGCTTGTTTACGGCTAACTTTTACAGCCGTCAAGCTAGGAATAATATTTTCTACCACCCAAGGATCGGCCGGGCCTGTGTACTCCAGTTCGAGATAAAGTCCATCCCCGTTCATCTTTACCAGATCTATTGATAATATTTCACCTTGATAAGGATTAAGGCTGGAAAACTCCGTATCCAAAAAAACAATGTTGTGGGAAGTTTTTCGGGAACTAATTGGGGTAGTGGTATTTTTTTAATAGTTTATTTATTTGACTGTTTGGCTAAGTCCAGCAATAACATGTCTTTTTAATATTTGAGGATCAATTTTGATATCTAATATGGTCTCTAGTACAACCAGTCCCTGGTAAGTAAACATATCCCATCCAGTCGCATTCTTCTTCTTTAGCTTTCTGGCTATCGTTATTAAGTTTGTGTCTTCTGTTTCGAATGTAACGTCCGATACAGCGTTAAAGTTTCTGACCACTTTTTCAGTGAATATATTATCCACTACGCTACCTCCCAAGTGAGTAGCATTAATCAGAACGTCACCTCTTATACTGCTAATATCTTTGATCTCTCCAACTTCTTTTACAAAATTATACTTATTAAATTCTTCAAGTTTGGAAATTGTTCGATTTAAAACAATAACACTTTTAGGTAAATTCGCAAGCTTCGATATTTCTGATAATAAAGATTTCACAACGTTACCAGCCCCAACAATTACAAGTTCTTTACCTGCTACAGAAGTAACTGATTGAACCGAGAGCAATTGGCCCTTACCACCCTGATAATAGCCCTTAAGCTTCCCGTTTTCATTTTTTATAAACCCTACCCGATTGACTATCCTAGATGATTCATCATGCTCATCAACCAGTTTTGCAAAATCAGCATCAGTTTCAAATCCAACTGTAACAGCACCAGAGAAATTAAGATTTTTTATTCCGTCTACAAGAGGTTTGGGGTCAGAATTATAAAAAAGCAGGAACACTGCATTAATACCAGCTTCTTCGAAAAATGGGTTATAAATATTTAATGCACGAGGACTGAGCTGTTTGTGCAACCGGGCAATTACTTTAGTATTACCATCATTTATCATTTAAGTAAGTTAAATTATATATCATGTGGTTACGGGTGATTATTGGGAACTGGACCAGCATGACTGGATGTTGAAGTGCGAAGTGGTGAATTAAAAAAGGGCTGAATAAAGCTTTTGGGTCTGGGATGATAATTGCGATTGAAATGATTTAACATGCAGGCTGGTTGTTTCGTCCCGCAGAGCGGGATTACTACCGAACCTATTTAAAAACACTCAGGGAGCGTGTTTCACCTGCAGGTTGAATTCCTCCTTCACTTTTTCATCAAGATATATCTTCACCAAGGACTGATACGGAACATCCTTTTTGTTGGCGATCATTTTAAGCGATGAGAGCATGCTATCCGGGACTCGGATAGTTATCACTTTTGTCGATGGCTTTAAATTTGGGAGGGATGGGCTTACTATGGCCCGATTTATATCGAAATAGTCTGTGGTATCGTACGTTGCCCAAAAATCGGCCTCCTCATCCTCATTTTTAAATTTAGGAATCGTCTTTAGCTTTTTCATTAATTATCACCTCCCGCTAAATGGAATTCTTTTTCTTCCTTCCGTTTTAGGTCTCTAGCAGAAATAACCCGAATATTGTTGTTCCTAATAGTAAATATGAGACACAAAACTCTCCTTTTGTTTGTCTGGCCGTAAACACGAAACCTCTTTTCTGCTTGGGAATGTGTTTCGTCAGGATTAAGAATCAAAGGTTTGTTGAAAAATACAGCTTCGCATTCCCTGTGGTTAACTTTGTGTTTTTTAATGTGCTCGAGATTTCCACTGTCCCATTTGAACCCAGATAATTTAGACAGATCAAAAGCCATTTATGTATTTAATGATACAATACAGGATATTTGCTGTCAATATCCTCAACTTGCCTCGGTTTGCATAGCTAGCCGCGTGGGGCATATACTCAAAAACCCTCGTAAGCAGCCTGCAAATTCAAGCGAAGCTTTCGCTTTGCGAGCGACTTTGTTGGTTATAGCCCTAATTCGGATAGTGGCATTTCTTGAAATGCTAGTTGAATAAGGTACCTCACAGGAATTAACTTTTTGTGGTTATTTTGACTAGTGATTCGCTTAACGCTCTTCCTATTAGATTTTCTAATTTCTCGTAGTTGCTATCGTCGGCTGAATACATGGCTTCTAGGTATTTCTTTCTATCTAGGCCTGTATCAGCTTTTATTTCAACCGGGGGTAAATTTAATTTTAGTAAAATTAAGATGGTAAGCATGCGAGCTACACGACCATTGTAGTCTTGGAATGGATGAATCCAAACGAAACGGTGTTGGAACCAAGCCAAGAGTTCTACTACTTTGTTGATAAAATTTTCATCTTGAGTAATAAGGTGCTTGAGTCTTTCTTGTAAATCTGCACATAAATTTGCTATTAACTCGGGAATTTGGTGAGGTAAGACCGCTTCTTTTCCTGAAAATTCAACCCTTATTTTACGATACTTTCCTGCCCAGCTGGGAAATATCCAGCCGAAAGCTTCTTTATGGATAACTAGAATTAAATCGGGAGTAATTTCCTTTTTGAATATTTTGGCAACTAGCTCAAGTCCCTTCTTGGTTCCTTCAAGCTCTATGTGCAGAAGTTTAGATCTGGGGATGATTCCAAACGCTGTTTCTCTATAAGTGGTGGCTCCTTTTGGCTTAGTTGATATCTTTTTCATCCAAAAATTGATTTTACTATTTTTCTGGTTACCGGTTCACCTTCTAATTTAGTTGTCCGAAAAATAATTTCGGGCATAAATGAACGCAAAAAATCCAAGACCCTTTTTTGTTCTTTAGACCTTTTTTGATATTTTAGATAGTTTCTTTTGAGGTTTTTCTTCATAACGAAATTATATCATCAGAGGTGTAATATATGGACAAATTGGAAAAGAGAGCTGTTAAAAACGAGCTGGCTGAGTCACATAGTCTCTAATTCGGATAGTGGCATTTCTTATACTTTTTTCCTGAGCCGCACCAGCAGGGGTCGTTGCGGCCGAGATTCTTGCGGGGATTGTCGACACCGCCTTTTTGGAGAGCGGAGAAAGCGGACATGAAGTCGCCCGGAGGGGGCTGGTTATTAGTTATTGCCTCAGGGTTCACCGCTTCCGCCTGTGCCAGGGCAACGGCGGATGCATCGGGTTTAATTTCGACCATCTGCGGCGGGGGCTGGACGGGGGGAGGAGCGCCGACCTGGATACGGAAGAGGCGTTTGCTAAATTCGGATTCGATCTGGGTCACCAGCCTTTCGAACATGGAAAAAGCCTCGCCTTTGTATTCCACCAAGGGATCGCGCTGGCCGTAACCGCGCAGACCAATGCCGGAGCGGAGATCGTCCACGGCGTCCAGATGATCCATCCAGAGATTGTCTATGGAAGAAAGATAAGCGTATTTGATAATCTCACCCCAGACCGGGTCGCCGACCTGGGCTTTTCTTTGAGTCGCGGCGTCGGTAATAATTTGACGGGTGAGCTTGATAATTTCTTCGGCTGTTCCCAGTTTTTTGATCTGGTCAGTCAGGGACTTTTGGGAAACATCATCAAAGGGGACTATTTCCACCAGGGCGGTGGTTATGGGCAGGACTTCGGATTCGATGATGCCTTTGGGGGCATACATATTTACCACATTGGTGACCTGGTCAGACAATTTGTTAATTATTTCCTCATCGGGAATTTCCCCGGCTAATACCCTGTGGCGCAAACCGTAAATAATCTCGCGCTGTTTGTTCATAACGTCGTCGTACTCGACCACGTGTTTTCTGGCGTCGAAATTGAAGCCTTCCACCTTGACCTGGGCTTGTTCGATAGCTTTGCTGACCATCCCGTGCTCGATGGGTTCGGACTCGGGAATTTTGAGAAAGCCCATGATTTTGGCCACCTGGTCGCCGCCGAAAATGCGCATGATGTCATCATCCAGGGCAAGATAAAAACGGGTAGAGCCGGGATCACCCTGGCGGCCGGAGCGGCCGCGCAGCTGGTTGTCGATGCGGCGGGATTCATGACGCTCGGTACCGATAACATGCAAACCCCCCGAAGAAACAACCTCGTCATGAGCGGCTTGCCACTGGGCCAACTGTTTGGCATATTGCTTGTCGGTAAGTTTGTCTTCCCCTAAAACAAATTTGGGATTGGGCGGAGGAGTGCCGCCCAAAACAATGTCCACGCCGCGGCCGGCAATATTGGTAGCGATGGTGACAGCGCCCTTGCGGCCCGCTTCGGAAATGATGGTAGCTTCCTGTTCGTGGTTTTTGGCGTTTAACAGCGCGTGGGGAACCCCCTTGTGTTTGAGAAGACCGGACAGGACTTCGTTTTTTTCAATAGAGGTAGTGCCTACGAGAATCGGCTGGCCGCGCTGGTGACAGCCGGCAATTTCTTCGGCCAGAGCGGTATATTTGGCGGGGGTATTTTTGTAAACAATGTCCGCGTTATCGATTCTGACCATCGGTTTGTGAGTGGGGACGATGACCACGTCCAGTTTGTAAATTTTTTGGAACTCTTCGGCTTCGGTGGCGGCCGTGCCGGTCATGCCGGCCAGCTTGGTGTACATGCGGAAATAATTTTGGAAAGAAATGGTAGCCAAAGTCCTGGACTCCTGCTGAATGGTGACGTTTTCCTTGGCTTCGACTGCCTGGTGGATGCCTTCCGACCAGCGCCGGCCGGGCATAAGACGGCCGGTGAATTCATCGACGATGATTACTTGGTTGTCCCTGATAATGTAGTCTTTGTCGCGGATAAACAAAGTCCGTGACTTGAGGGCATTTTCCAGATGATGAATGGTGTCGAAATCTTTTTCGTAGAGATTGTCCACGCCCAGCAGTTTTTCCACCTTTTTGATACCGTGCTCGGTGAGGTTGGCGGTCCGATGCTTTTCGTCAATCACATAGTCGGTATCGCCGGAGAGGCGGTCGACTAATTTGGCAAACTCGTAATATTTTTGGGTGGGCTCGGTATCGGGGGCGGAAATGATCAACGGAGTCCGGGCTTCGTCGATCAAAATCGAATCCACCTCGTCGACAATGGCGAAGTGATGGCCTCTCTGGGACATGTCTTTTAGGTTCCCGACCATGTTGTCCCGCAAGTAATCGAAGCCAAACTCGTTGTTGGTACCGTAAGTAATATCAGCCGCATAAGCTTCCTGACGGGTAACAGGGCGCAGGTGGGCCAGCCGGTCGTCGCCGTGGGCAGGGTCAAAAAACTCAGGATCGTAGAGAAGAGATTTCTCATGCATAATGACTCCGACCGACAGGCCCAAAAGATGAAAGGTGGGACCGTTCCAACCGGCGTCGCGGCGGGCCAGGTAATCGTTGACCGTTACCAGATGGGCTCCCTTGCCGGACAGGGAATTGAGATACAGGGCGGGAACGGCGGATAAAGTCTTGCCTTCACCCGTTTTTTGTTCGGCGACCTTACCTTCGTGAAACGCGGTCGCGGCCATGAGCTGAACGTCAAAGGGGCGAAGACCGATGGCCCTTTCACTAGCTTCCCGGACCAAAGCGAAGGCTGGGGGTAAAAGATCGTCCAAATTATCCCCTTCGGCCAGGCGGTGTTTGAGATCGGCGGTATACGCGGCAAAGTCCTCGGCGTTTTTGAGACGGGAAAACTTGTCGGTCAGGGTATTGATTTCGTTTACCCGCAGTTGCAAACGGTTGATTTCCTTTTGGTTGAGATCTAAGAATTTGTTGAGAAATTTGAACATAGTGAAAATTAACTCCCCCTGTCATCCCCCTCTTAATCTAAGAGGGGGAACTAAAGGGGGTGATATCGAACTCTTATTATACCTGTTTTAGCTACAAATAATCAGCAGGTTGGTGAGGACGCGGTGAAGCCGGACAGAGGGAAATATCTTGCCCAGCTTGGCTACCAACTGACTGGCCGCTTGGCGTTTGGGGGGGTCGTAAAAGAGATGATTGAGAATAACTAATTGACCCTCCCCATCTTGCCATTCGCCTTTAGGATCTATTCGATCACGGCTCATGGAGCGATGTTGGGAGGGCAGGCCTAATTGACGCAATTTTTTTAAGAACTTCTCTGAATATACAAAACCCGGGAGACGATCGCCGAGATAGAGATCCACCAGGATAACATCATATTGGTCTCTGGTCGTTAGCAGATAGTCTTTAGCGTCATTGATGATTATTTTTAAATTCATAATTTTGTCCAAATCAAAATATCTTTTACCGATATAAATCATGACCGGGTCGATTTCGACACCGGTTATTTTTTTGGGCTGAAACCAGCCGGAGATCATCTGCGCGGCCGTTCCGGCTCCCAAACCGAGAATAAGCCAGGATTTAGAGGTTAGGTTATAGGTTTTTGAGATCTTTTTAAACACCGATTCCCAGACATTTTTGACCAGTCCCCCACTCTGGGTCAGGCCGCCGGTGGATACATAGACAGAATTACCTGTCCGGACGACCTGAATAGACCCACAGAATTGTGACTGAGCTTCGTAAATAACCTGCGGGGAGAAAATTGAGCGGAGGTTAAGGGGCATTGAGATCACGCTGGCCGGAATCCTTGTAGAAAAAATAGAAGAGAGCGGATTTGGTTTTTCTAAGTGCGTGAATTTTTTTTAAAACCTGGATATAGGCGTCATGGAGGTGCTGGTTTAACAGCATGGGCAATCTTCTTTCCAATTGGCGGACACGGTAATCCAAGCTTTCGGTCCGGGCCATCAACTGGCCTTCGGGGGTACGAACCCGGAAAGCCTCAAGATCATCCAGATTGTCCCATTCGCCGGATTCGATGCGGGAACGCAAGTCGTCCTCGGCGCTTTTGGAAGCGGCCGGGGAAGAAACAGGTGTTGGGGTGGGGCCGGGAAAGGACTCGTCCACCACCGTTCCTTCCAGCACCTCCTCCTCTTTGACTTGGGATTCGTTTTGGGTATTTAACTGGCGGGCCAGTTCATCCGTAATTTGCCCTGAAGTGACCACAACATTCGTATCCATCATAGGATTTTAGCATTTCTACCTGTAGCTTTTGGCCTGGAGGGAGAAAAGGCGGGCGTAGGTGCCATTTTTGGCCATCAGCTGCTGGTGGGTGCCGGATTCGGAAACTTTGCCGTTTTCCAAGACTAAAATGCTGTCAGCCTTGCGGACAGTACTGAAACGATGGGAAATAAACATAATAATCTTATTCTTACCCAATGAGAGAATCTGCTGGAAAATCTTTTCCTCCGCTTCGGGATCTACATTACTAGTAGGCTCATCCAGAATCAGGACTTCGGGGTCCCGATATAAAGTTCGGGAAATTATCAGCCTTTGCCATTGGCCGGTGGATGGAGTAACCCCTTTCTCGAAATCACGGTTGATGGGATTGTCATATCTTAAGGGTAATTTTTCGATCCAGTCATCAATACCGGAAGCCCTGGCCATGGCTTTGATTTTATCCAAATCTATTTTGCGATTCACATTACCGACACTGATTACTTCCTTGGCAGTGATTCCAAATTCCGAGCTTTCCTGGAACAGTGTACCCAATTTTTGCCAATAGTCGGGTTTATTGAGATCCGCTACTTCGATACCATCCACACTAATCCGGCCCTTGTCCGGCTGATAGAAACCGCAGAGCAATTTTACCAAAGTAGTCTTACCGGCCCCGTTTTTGCCGATAATAGCGATGTTTTGGCGGGGAAGTATTTCAAAGGAGACATCTTTGAGAACATAATCCGTGGTCCCCGGATATTTGAACCAAACATGATCAAAGCGGATACCCCGGGAAATCGGACCGGGAAGTTTTTTGCCCAAATTGTTAAAATACGGATTTTCCAATTCCAGGAACCAGACTAAATCCGCCAAGTACAAATAATTTTCGTACATTTCCAGGATCGCGGCGGTGAGATCGGAAACACTTTGTTTGAAAGTACCAATAGCCCGAATGTAAGCCTGGGTAGTCCCGATGGTAATCCGGCCTAATAAAGCCTGAAAAGCAAAGACGCCGTCGAAGGTGTAAGAAACCGCGTCGTCGCTGATACCAGCTATAAACCCGTAGAACCGACGGCGGGCATACAGGCTGCTGCGCCTGTCGATAATCTGATCCCAAAAGTGCATGATGTGAGAAGACAAATATTTGTGGATACTTAAGATCCGCTGTTCCAAATAAGACCGAGTCCGGCCCAGATACCAGTAATATAGTCCTCTCTTGCGGTGGAGTTGGGCAACGGCTGTATCCAGTTCGTAATCCCGACGGATAAACCAGCGCTCTACCAATACGGAGGGCACAAGGGAAATCAGGGAAACCAGAATGACCCAGGGTTGGGTGAGAGCGAAAATTGATAGCGATGAAGCGATACCGACAATGTGTTGGGGAAGCCTAATGTAATTTTCACCGATCCGCTGGAGTTTGTTCAGGCCTTCCCGCTCTATTTTGCTGTATCTGTCCTTAAACTGGGGATCTTCCAAGGTGGGGACGGCAATGGTGGCATATTTTTCCCCGACCAGAATCTCGATACGCTGGTAATTACGCCAAAAAAAGAGCCGGGTGTAATAACCGGAAAGAGCCCGGCCGGCCGTACGTACTAACTGTAAACCCAACCGGGCGATTACCAACATTATTACCAACCTAATCACTTCGGAAGTTAAGGGGCGGCCAATATTGCCAACCAGGGTATCAATAAAAGCTTTGTCTATTAACAGATTGGGGATAATTACCAAGCTATTAATGGAATTGAAGAAAATAGTAATCAGAAGGATAGAAGGGCTGGTGGCCCAAAAAAATTTACCGGCAAACTTAAGGATGAACCAAAACTGGAACAGCGCGGAGCGGGTGGTAAGGGATTGATTTTTGGCAGACACGTCTTAAATTCTACTTCCGGGGAGTGATTTTGTCGTGACCCATGTAGGGGCGGAGGACTTCGGGGATGGTGACCGAACCATCGGCGTTTTGGTAATTTTCCAGGATGGCCAAGGGGGTGCGGGAAGTGGCTATAGCGGTACCGTTTAACATATGGATAAAATCGATGGCTCCGTTTTGGCGCTTGAACCTAATGTTTAAATTCCTGGCTTGGTAATCAGTACAATTGGAGGTGGAAGTGACTTCCCCGTAGTCACCCCGGGTGGGCATCCAGGCCTCGATATCAAATTTTCTGGCGGCCATGCCGCCCAAGTCCCCGGTGCACATTTCCAAAACCCGATACGGCAAACCTAAGGCCTGATATATTTTTTCTTCCATATCCAAAATATGTAAATGATATTTGTCGGATTCTTCGGGGGTACAGTAGATAAACATTTCGGCTTTGGTGAATTGATGGACACGATATAAACCCTTGGAGTATTTACCGTAGGCGCCTTGTTCCTGGCGGAAGCAGTGGGAATAACCGATATATTTAATGGGAAGGTTTTGAACGGGTATAATTTCGTCGGCATGTTTACCGGCCAGAGTAACTTCGGCTGTGGCAATTAACCCAAGGTCTTCGCCTTCGATGGTATAGGTCTGGGCTTCATTGCCTTTGGGCATGTAGCCGGTACCTAAATAGTATCGGGCTTTGGCCAGGTCCGGGGTGATAACCGGCAGGAAACCTTCTTTCTGCAATAAATCAAAAGTAAACCGGACCAGAGCCAGTTCTAATAGTGCACCGTCACCGTACCAGTAGTAAAACTGGGAGCCAACTACTTTGGCCCCGGTAACAAAATCCAAAATATTTAGATATTTACCCAATTCCAGATGATCCTTGGGTTGAAAGTCAAATTTGCGGGGGACTCCCCACTTTCTGACTTCGACATTCTCTGTTTCGTTTTTACCAAGCGGAGCTTCGGGTCGGGGGAGGTTGGGGATTTGACTTAATATTTCTTCCAATTGAGATTTTGTCTTATCTGCTTCCGACTCGATTTGTTTGAGCTCGGTTTTTAGTTTTTTACCTTCCGTAAGTTGGTCTTTGGTGAGAGTATTGCGGGAAGCGCGCAGAATTTCACTAGCATGCAGGTGCCGGCGATACTGAGTGTCCAGTTTTTGTGCCTGGTCAACCAGGTCGGGATCGTAACCTTTGGCAGACACACCTTTTTTTACCAGGTCGGATTGTTCGCGAATTAGCTTGATGTCTAACATAATTTAATCTTAACAGTAATAAAAAAACTCGCAAATGTTTGCGAGCTGCGGTTTCAGGTGCCACCTCAACTAATACTTAATTTGGAAGCTGTTACGGGCTGACCCGGGCTACTTCGCCCTTCGACAAGCTCAGGGCTATGAAGCCAGCATCGTCCGATGGAATTCGGACTCAAGCGCTTTTTTAACTTAGAGCGTATTTTAATCCTTTTGCAAGGGTTGATCAAGCGTCAAACTGGGTGCCGATTTTCTTTTTTCTCTTTTCCTAAATGCCTGGTCATTTTCCATGGCAATTATTCTTATTCTATCCAAAATCTCTCCTGGTACAGCCGCCAGAGACGGAAAATTTAAGGTGTTTAAAGCTCCCGTAAAACCGTATTGAATACACCATTCCATGGCTTTTATTTCTTCTTGAGAAGGATAAAAATTAGCAGACATATGACCTGCGTTTGGATTTTTTGGCATAGAATCGGAAATGGCAATCGCAGCTTCGGTAAGTTTAAATAAATAGGAAGCAGGGCCTAAAAGAGCATTCGGATCATCCCGAACTACAAACCTGGCTGTTCGGGCTTCATCGATAAGAACTTGAATTGCTCCAATTTGTAATACCGCAAGACGGACCTGCCCTAAAGCAGGATAAATTTCTGCCGTTAAATTATCTATATTTCCAGCGCCCACATCTTTTCTTGCGTTTTCAACCTGCTGATTGTAAGTTAATTCTGAAGGTGGTTCCTGTTCGGCCATGATGGCTGATTATACTACAGGCCGATCTGTGAGGCAATTTGCTGCATGGCGGAGAGGGAGAGAGCGATAAAGTCTTCGAGCTCTATACCCAGTTTTTCCTGACAGAGGGCGATTTGCTCGCGGCGGGCACCGGCGGCAAAAGATTTTTGGGGGAATTTTTTCAGAACCGCTTCTACAGTCACCGAAGAAAGTTTTTTGTCCGGCATGACTAAAGCTACAGCCACTATCAGGCCGGTGAGCTCGTCACTGCAGTAAAGGGACCATTCGAGGTAGTTTGCGGGCTGGTTTTGGCCGGTATGGACGAAGTTGTGAGAAAGGATGGCGGAGAGAATCTCCTGATCAGTCTCCCCCATTTCAGTCAGCCACGCGTGCATTAGAAGAGTGTGTTTGGCCGGAGTATCTTTGGATAATTCGTAATCGCCGTCGTGTAATAATCCTACCACTGCCCATTTCTCTTCATTGGTGGAAAAACGCCGGGACAGGGCGCGCATCACCGCCTCCACCGCCAGACAATGCCGGCGCAAGTTCCGGTTTTGCATTTTTTCCGTCAGAAGCTTCCAAGCTTGGTCCCTGGTGATCATAAATATAGGTTTAAACTAAGGTGAATGGGTCTTTGAGGATGAAAAAGGGCGGAGGGTGGGGAAAAGAATGACTTCTTTGATAATGGGGGTGTTGGTAAACAGCATTACCATTCGATCGATACCGATTGCTATTCCACAAGTTGGCGGAAAACCATGTTCAATAGCTTCTAGGTAGTCATAATCTGTTTGATGGGCTTCTTCGAATCCGGCTTTTTCTCTTTTCTTTTCTTCAATAAATCGCTGATATAAATCCAGTGGATCATTTAATTCTGTATAGTTATTACCCAGTTCGGAACCGAAGGCAAACATTTCAAATCTCTGAGTAAATCTTGGATCGGGACATTTTTTAGCCAAGGGAGAAATTTCGATAGGATAGTTGTATATAATTGTTGGTTGGACAAGCTTTTCTTCTACGGCTTCCTCAAAAACAAACGCGATAATTTCGCCAATTTTATTCAATTTATTGAGCAATTTTAATTTTTCTTTGGGAATTTCCAGCTTTGAGATGGCGATTTTTGCTTCCTCAGTCGTTTGCCAATCTAAAGGATTTAGATGACAAAATTCTTTGATAGCTCCAACATAGCTGTATCTTTTCCAAGGCCGTTTTACATCCATTGCTAAACCCTGGTAATTAATTTGAGTGGTACCTAGTACTTTTTTGGCCGCATACTCAAATATTTCTTCGATCATGTCCATCCCATACTGATAATCTTGAAAAGCTATCATAGCTTCAAACATGGTAAATTCCGGATTATGGTCATGATCCACTCCTTCATTTCTAAAGACCTTAGTAATCTCGTACACTTTCTCAAATCCACCGACAATTAGTCTTTTTAAGTACATTTCATCCGAAATTCGCAGATAAAAATCGCTACCCAAGACTTCGTGGTGAGTAATGAATGGTTTGGCAAAACCTCCGCCATATATGGGTTGAAGAGTGGGGGTTTCAACTTCTAAAAAACCTTTGGTGTCCAGGTATTTTCGAATAGATGATATAATTTTAGTTCTGAGTTCGAACTTAGTTTTTATCTCCGAATTTAATAGCAAATCCAAATATTTTTTGCGATATCGCTCTTCGACGTCTTTCAGACCATCCCATTCGTTGGGTATGGGGCGCAGAGTTTTGGCAAGAAGCTCGAAATAGGCTATATCGATCGTGATTTCACCCGCCTGGGTAGTAATGATTTCGCCGGAAACACCCAGGAAATCTCCCACATCAAAATACTGCAGGAGGTCAAATTTGTCCGCCAGTTTATTTTTGGCAAACATGAGCTGAATTTCACCCGTTGCGTCACGCAGATCGGCAAAAATTACCTGCCCGTGCTGACGCCAGCGCCAGAGACGGCCGACTGTAGAGACGCTCTTGCCGTGTTTCTGGCGAGCGCTAGAGACAGAGATAGAGACTTGCGAATACTTTGACGGGTAGGGATCGATACCGAGACTGCGGAGTTTGGCCAATTTTTGCAAACGGATATTACGTATTTCCTCAAGACGGGAGTCGGCCATGAAGTGATTTTACTCGATGGTTACGATGGTGTACAGAATCTTACCCGCGGGAGCAGTGACTTCCACTTTGTCCCCGACTTTCTTGCCAATCAAAGCCTGACCCAGTGGTGAAGACATAGAGATCTTCTTTTCGGCAGGATCGGCTTCCCACTCCCCCACTATTTTGTAAACCACGTGGGTTGAGTTCACCCGGACGGTGACGGTGTGGCCAAAGCTAATTTGGGAATTAGAAGACGGGGCTGTCACCTTGGCAATTCTGATAATATCCTCGAGCTCGGCAATACGGCCGTCTATAAAAGTCAGCTCTTCCTTGGCACTAATGTAATCGCTATTCTCGGACAAATCACCCATATCACGGGCGGCGGTTAAGCGGGCTACCTGGGCAGGGCGGCGGTTATCGACCAGATCCGCTAACTCGGCCTTGAGAGTATCCAAGCCGGCTTGAGTGATGAGTATGTTTTGGTGCATAGATTTCAGAAAGAATTTCTAAAAAAAATAAGCCGCGCCTGGTTGGCGGGGCCAATGTTACTTTACCTAGGGTATTTTACTCACCTGTCAAGTAGTTGTCAATCGAGGCTAATTACATCTAATTCAGCCTGTTTAATCAGGCTATTTATGAGAAAACAATCCTGGTAAAATACATTACGACCGGCCCCATCGTCTAGTGGCCTAGGACACCAGGTTCTCATCCTGGTAACCGGGGTTCAAATCCCCGTGGAGTCACAAAATCCCCTGTTTCCAACCTTTAGAAAAAAGTATAGGTTGATAATTAACAGAATTTAAACAACTTATGTTAGACCAGCTTGACCTACAGGAAAAAGACCAAACTTCTACGCATAAGGAAAACCCGCAGGGGATAGCGCCAATATTGAAAGGTCTTGCGCGTATAGCTATCACAAGAACAAGAACTTATAATCCAGAAGAAGTTGGGGGTTTGGCTCGTACTGAACGATTTCGCAGAAATATTGAGAAAGTACAAATCATTGCACATAAGGCCGGGGGTGGTGAAATGCCCGAAGGAACACTTGTCGCAATGGAGAAAGCCTTAAAAAACGGCGCTGACTGGCTTGATGTTGATTTGCGGATGTCAGAGGATAACATACTTGTAATATCTCACTCTCCTACGGCTGAAGATGTTGATGAAAGTAGCAAAGTGAAAGGTGATATTTCAGAACTAAATTTAGCAGAAATAAAAAAACTTGACGCCGGTCATAATTTTACAAATAATGAGCATGATTTTCCTTACAGGGGGCAAGGAATAACGGTTCCTACTCTAGATGAAGCATTGACGGCTTTTCCTCAAAGTCGTTTTACAATCCATTTATTAGGGCAGAAGGAAGACATTGAAGAAGAACTAGTAAAAGTAATCGAAAAATATAATGCATTCGACAGGGTATTTGTAGCTGGTTTTTCGGAAGGACCGCTTATTAAAGTCAAAGAATTATCCGGTGGTAGGATAAAACGAGGTGCGGGCGCAAAAGAAACAATTGGCTTTATGGACGCTGTTAAACGCGGGGAAATGCCTTCGTCGGTAGATTTTGATTTTTTCGTTCCCGGGGGTGAAGAAGCTCAATCTGCTGGGAAAATGTACGAGAAACTTGGAGCTAAACTTATGGATATAGCGAGACAGAAGAAACTGCCCGATATAGATTTTATTGTCACATGTAAAAGTCTGGGGATTCCCATTTATATTTGGACTGTAAACGACAAAGAAGAAATGATGCTTTGGATTGCGCTTGGAGTGGACGGTATATATACGGATTATCCGTCTCAACTTAACGAGATAAAAATGCAATATCCTGAAAAACCCTTTGATTTTATTGAAAACTTTGGGGAATACCTCGTTGATGGTCTTGCCGACTGGGTTATTACTTATGCCGCAGCAAATAACTTAGGTTGGGAGAACCGCATGCCTACAGCGGATGAAATAGTAGCAGAGGTTAAAAATATGGAATTTAATTCTACAAAGAGAGCAGATGGAGTAATCCGTATTGAAAGGCAACTGCAAGATATTGCTGATAAGGTTCTGCAAGAGAATGCTCCAGAATTGGATCCAAGGCTTGAAGAAGTGTTAATACTTGCTACAAACAAACTTTAAGCGAAAAAGTTTATTTAATCCTCTGCAGAAAAATTTAAATTAGACCTATTAGTAGATTACTCATGTAAATCTCTTAAAGTTATAAATTGACTATTCTGTGAGTTTGGAATAATAAAACGACGGGTCACAAATAAACTTCACTTTCCGGCAGGGCTTGATATACCCATTAAACTGGAATTTGCGAAATGGCTTGAAGCCGGAATACCCAGAGAACCCTTTCCAGACGCTGCTGCGTTGGTCTCTTTGGTATCCCTCGCTTTGCTCGTGATGGGTATATATCCAGCGTACCGGTTTTGCAAACCTGAGTACGCTGACTATAGTAAGATTAAAATATAGTAATTTGGGAAAAGCGTCATGAATAAAACACTGGCAGTCGGGATTGGGGGTGTGGTAATGTTGGCAGGTGCAGTCTGGTTTTTTGGCCGGGGGGTCTCAGGTAACGCTGGCTCCCTAGCCTTGGCGGTACCAACGATGGCTCTGCAGCCAACAGCCGGGGTTTCTACAAATTCCGGTACACTTGTTGAAGCGACAGCAGCGGTAAAACCTACAACTTCTATGCAGGATATAACGGAATTAAAAATCGAAGATATCAAGATCGGTGAAGGTGAAACAGCGGAATCGGGAGATACGGTAGTAATGCATTATACCGGTACATTTGTGGACGGAACTAAATTTGACAGCTCGCTGGGTCGGGGCCAACCGTTTAGTACCAAGGTCGGGGTGGGGCAGGTAATTGAAGGCTGGGACAAGGGAGTCCCGGGAATGAAAGTGGGAGGCCGGCGGAAACTGTATATTCCATCTGAGATGGGGTATGGCGCAAGAGGGGCAGGGGGGGTAATCCCTCCGAATGCGGATTTAATTTTTGAAGTGGATTTGCTTGAGGTAAAGAAAAGTTGATCAAAACAATAACTCTTATTGGCATTAGGTCACACTTTTTGGTAAATCATAATATCCATAATGCGGTGGTTCATGCGATTGCATATCAAAGTCGAGGGCCACAAGTTGGTGGAGTAAGTATCACACACCGGGTGTGAAATGTCGGCTTCTGGCCAAAGCCTCGCGTTTCACGAGCAAATCCGGGTGGGGTTACCTTTCGGCAAGTTTGTTCTAAATGTAGTCAAAAAGTTTAGTGTGTTTGAAAGACTTTGAAGAATAGTAATGCCCAGATCCACACTCCGGACTGGAATAAAAATCCGTAAATAGCATAATTGGAACATTGATGACATAGTATATAAATACAAGCTAGAACAAGGAAAATGAAAATCTTATGCAGAATATTAATAATAAATATTTTGATATTGGCTTTATTTATTCCTTACCTTGTGTTTGCCGGGAAATCTGCCGCAACGCAGGTAGCGACTCCTGGTGATGCAAATAACGATGGACGGGTTGACGGAATAGATTATGTGATATGGTTTAATAATTATGGACAAATTTCTCAAGGAGGCAGTAGTGTCGGAGATTTTAATAACGATACACAGATAGACGGAGTGGATTATGTGATATGGTTTAATAATTACGGTTTTGTTGTACCACCCTCGAGTCCAACACCCTCAAAAATTCCAACTTCGACACCGGCACCATCGTCTTTTCACTCATGTACGGGGCCGGTGGTAACTCTGAGCGGAATCGTTGATCAGTATTATAGAGTAGGTACCGTCGTTAACGGAACGACGTATGATTTACGATCCTGGTATTCTAATGCTGTTGGTGTCACAAGCAGCATGGCGTTCAAAGTAGGTTTGGATAACGGGCCGCTTGATTTATGTGTGAAGGGTGGTGTCGTCAATGGACATATAGATCCGACGTGGGATTGGGCGACAACTCATAATTTTGGGGGTGGCGGGTTAGAAACCTGGTCGAGTCGATACGATTCAATGGAATTGGTGCGGATTCATAATGTAGAAGACGGTTGGAAACCCCGGGAATTTCCGGAGTTTGGCAATACCGGTATTATGCAGATGAGATACGCATATATGACCGGCATCCGTGATGATTCAATAGAGAATGACGATTTCATGCCCGGTTTTGTCGAAGATAGCCTTTTTGACGGCGTAGACACATTTCTCTCTGAGCAGAATCAAAGCGGAGGAATACCGACTACTTTGGGGCCGGGTGAGGACCTTAATATTCGTGTTACCCGAAGTTATATTAGACTGTATTCGACTAACAGCAGCGGGAACAGTAATCCCGGACGGTGGTTTAAATGGCAACCCCGTGGTACCCAAAATCATAATTTGGTTATTACTGATTCTGTGTTTGCTACTCACGGACCATCTCCGCGGGATGGCTGGTCTGCTCTCAATTTTCCTGAGGGTACTACTTTTGTCGGGACAAACTATATCCTGTGGTTAGGTACTCCCGGGGGGTATAAAGCGGTGATTCCGTCCGGTGTCATATTTCTCGAAGGCCAACCCGCACAAGATAAATGGAGCCAGACACGAAACACCTGGTTGACTGCTCACGGTTATGATCCACGACCTGTAGATGATTGGAATCCTATGGATGACCCTGTCGTAGCTCCCAGATGACCTTGCATACCCCCACTAAATTTCGAGCTTGAAATGCCCGGATATACCCATTTTAATAGAATTTGTCTTAATGGCTTGAGGCCGAAATACCCAGAGAACCCTTTCCAGACGCTGCCGCGTTGGTCTCTTTGGTATCCCTCGCTTTGCTCGTGATGGGTATATATCCAGCATATCGGTTTTTGCAAACCTGAGTACGCTGACTATAATGGAAAGAAGGTTTCATGATCATAAGCAAAGTCGATTAGCAATTGAAAAATTGATAAGATTCAGCATGTCCGGCGCTATCGTCTAGAGGCCTAGGACACCAGGTTCTCATCCTGGTAACCCCGGTTCGAATCCGGGTAGCGTCACCCTTCGACAAGCTCAGGGTTTCACAAGCTGCTGGAGTAAGGGGTGAGACGGGAGGTGATACTTTGGTCTGTTAAGGTTTGGGGATTAATCCGGGCGCAAAGCTGCCACAGAGCCTGAACGGTTAAACCAAGTGCGGAGAGCTCTTCTACTGAAGCCGCGGCATGTTCTTCTGCAGTACCTAAATATCTCATCGTCCAATTACCGCCGATGCACCAGCGGTGAATATCCGGGCCAAACGAAGCGGCGGCAAACTGATGCAACCGGGGATCGACTACCATTTCCGGCGAAGCCGGGTAAGGCGAATAGTACATTTGGGGCGGGACGCTGTCCAGAAGGGCGGCGCAGCCAGCACCAGTAAAGCCGATGTCGTGTCTGCGGCAAAAAGATGCGATAGTTGTTAACCCATAACGGCTGGCGATAGGAGCAACTATAACCACCTGGCCTATAGGATATTTGCGGGAGAGAAGATGCTCGAGTACTGCCACATGCTGCATCCCGGAAGCCACGGGATCGGAGAGAAAAAGAGTATAGAGGTATGGGTGAAACCCTTCCAGATCGACGGGGATAGGCAGGTAAGGCTCCCGGCTAAATAAATTATCGGCGTCCCGATGTTTAACAGTGGCTATAGTGGTGGGAATGGTTTGGCGGGTAATTTGCCAAATAACCTTCTGTAAATTTGTAAGGTGACCTTCACGGGTGAATTTAATAATCGCTGAAGGACCAGAACGAACTGCCCACCAGATAAGATCTTTAAGGTGGGTAGAGTGGACCAATTGAAAGACAGCCAACTCCAGATCGAGTTGAGCAGGAACTCCGGTGTGAAGACGGGGAAGAATATATCTACCATCGGCAGTTAAACCGCCGACACCGGCAGTAATTTCGGCTTCCGGGCTGGAAGATATAATGATTGTAGAACCATTGCTACCCAGTTCGTATTTTCGGTAATTGACTGCAGCGGAGGTGGTCTGACCGAGCAGTGGATAAGGCGGGACGTCTATGGTCTGTAATTCTGTACTGGTGACAGGGGGGAGGCCGGAGGCGGCTAAATTACTGGCAATTTCAAAAAACTCGCTTTCTTGATTGTGGCTCATGACGAGTCCTGCCTCCTGGTAATTAAGAAGCCCAAGGAACAACTTGTCAAGATGAAGTTTGCTACTCTTAAGCCAGGGCGGGGAGGGGGACGGGGCGGGGGTGAAGAGGGTGGAGGTGAGGGCGGGAAGGGGAAGGCGAAGGTTTGCCGTTGGCGGGAGGAGAGATCCGCAAGGCCAGTTTGAGGACGTCATCCAGATGGGAAACAAAATGAAAAGTCAGGTCGCGTTTGACACTGCCCGGGACATCTTCCAGATCCTTGCGGTTGTCTTTGGGCAATATTACCCGGCGGATACCAGCCCGGTGGGCGGCGATAACTTTTTCCTTGACTCCGCCGATTTCCAGGACCCGACCGCGGAGAGTAATCTCGCCGGTCATGGCCAGATCCCGGCGGGTGGGGGTTTTGGTCAGAGCTGAAATAATGGCTGTGGCTATAGCAATGCCGGCAGACGGACCGTCTTTGGGCACGGCTCCTTCGGGAACGTGAATGTGGATATCAATTTTTTTGTAAAAATCTTTGTCGAGCCCCAAAGTCTGCCAGCGGGTTCGGACATAGGAATAGGCCGCTTTGGCCGACTCCTTCATGACGTCACCCAACTGGCCGGTCAGCTGGACATCCCCTTTGCCGGGCATGACAGCCACTTCGATGAACATGATGTCACCTCCAGCCTCGGTCCAAGCCAGGCCGGTACTCATGCCGATCTCGTCTTTTTTCTCCGCCAAAGTTTCCGGAAAACGCTGGGGGCCCAAGAATTTTCTGATATCGAGGACGGAAATATCGGAAGTAATCTTTTTCTTTTCGGCCAAATTGCGGGCCAGCTTGCGGCAGATTTTGGCCAGATTCCGCTCCAGGTCACGAACTCCGGCTTCGCGGGTGTAACGCTTGATTATTTCCTTTAAGCCTGAGTCGGCCAGCCGGTAATTTCCGCCCAAACCGGTGGAGCGAAGCTGTTTGGGCCAGAGGAACCCCCGGGCAATATTCTGCTTTTCGTCCAAAGTGTAACCGGGGAAAGTAATCACTTCCAGCCGGTCGCGCAGAGCCGGGGGAATGGTATCCAAAAGATTTGCTGTCGTAATAAACATCACCTGGGACAGATCGAAGGGGACTTCCAAATAATGATCGGAAAACTCCCGGTTTTGTTCGGGATCGAGAGCCTCAAGCAGAGCCGCGGACGGATCTCCGCGGTAGTCGCTGGCCAATTTGTCAATTTCGTCCAGCATGAACACCGGGTTTTTGGTACCGGCATTTTTGATACCCTGGATAATCCGGCCCGGCATACTGCCGACGTAAGTCCGCCTGTGACCACGGATTTCGGCTTCGTCCCTGACGCCTCCTAAGGAAACCCGGACAAATTTGCGGCCTAAAGCCCTGGCGATCGAACGGCCGATTGAGGTCTTGCCGACTCCGGGAGGGCCGACAAAACAAAGAATAGTAGGGCCGGAATCAGCGGAGGCAACCGGCTGTTTGGCCTTGAGTTTCATAACCGCCAGATATTCCAGAATCCGCTCTTTGGCTTTTTTTAAACCAAAATGGTCGGCGTCCAAAACACTAGCCGCGGCGGCCAGAGAAACGTGATTGGACGAGACCCTGGCCCAGGGCATATCTACCAGCCAATCGACGTAGGTCCGAATATAGTTGGATTCCGGATTTTGGGGACTCATCTGCGCCAACCGGCTGAGCTCCTTTTCCGCTTTTTGCCGGACCGGGGCGGGCATTTTGGCCGCTTTTATCTTTTTTTTGAGCTGGGAAATGTCGTCGTCCCCGTCTTCGGCGTCGGCACCAAGTTTTTCCAACTCCTCCTGGATGGTTTTTTTGCGCTCGCGGAGGACCTGCTCGCGCATGCCTTTTTCAAACTTGGCGTGGGTTTTTGAAGAGATTGATTTTTCCAGCTCCAACACTTTTATTTCGTGTACCAGGTGGTTGAGAACTTTCTCCAGACGGGAATCCACCGAAAAAGTTTCTAAAAGCTGCTGCTTGACCCCTGTCGCGACTTCGAGGGAATTGGCTACCTGATCGGCCAGCTCAGAAGCGGAAACCCCGGCCATCAAGCGCATAAAAACGGGGAATTCAACCGACTTACCCAGATTGAAAGCGTTTTTGAACTCGGTTACCACCTGGCGGGCAAGAGCCACCGACCGATCATTTTCCGCATCCGACTCGACGACCGGTTCAACCTGAGCCGTAAAATAAGGGTCGGAATTTATAAAGGGGCCGATTTTTACCCGGGTAACGCCGCGAACCAAAGCCAATATTTCCTGCCCGTAAGGAGCGACTTGTTCTACTACGCACAAAGTACCGAAGGAAAATAAATCCTGAGGAGAGGGCGTGGCGGTAGGAGTTTTTTGGGCGACAAAGACGATTTGCTTATCGGAGGAGACTGCGGCTTCGATAGCGGCATTGCTTTTGGGTCTGCCGAAAGTAAGATGGGCCTCAGTGTTGGGAAAGACAACGCCTTCACGCAGGGCAACCACGGGGTATGAACGGACGACAGGCACGGGAGAAGCTGAAGAGGAACGGGACAGGGAAAAAGCCATAACTTTAGCAGTCTAACACTCGGAGTGACAGCTGTCAATTACGAAAGTATTTATGCACCAGCAGACTGATCAGCAGGCCCAATAATAAACCGCCGCTGACATCAGCCCAGGTGTGAACCCCGATGCTCACCCGGGAGACGGCGACCAGGACAGCCAGGATAAACAAAAAGAGTCCCAGACGAAGCTGTCGAAAAATAACAAAAAAAGCCAGGGAAAAAGCCACCAACGCATGGTTACTGGGAAAAGAGCCGTCCAGCAGGAAAGGGACAGGGGGAATTCGGCCTGTGGTGATAAAAGGCCGGGGAAGGTAATAGAAGTTTTTGATAACTAACCCAGTAACCCAGGCGAGGAATACGCTGACGAGGCTTCCCTGAGACAGTTTTTTTTGACCTGAAAACCAGAGAATTAGCGGACTGAGAAAAAGAATGAAGATAAGATACTGGGCTAGAAAAACTGTGATTGACACAGGCACAGGATTCGCGAGAATTAATTATGGATAACGACTCTGGTACCGGGGTTTTCAGCGGTGGCTGTAACCGTGGCTTTACCTTCAGGCAGGGGGGGATCCGTCCAATAAAATAATTTTTCTGCGATCGGAGTCGGGGCGTTGACACAACCGTGGCTCATGCGGTTGCCGAAGTTATTGTGCCAGTAAGTGCCGTGGATGCCGTAACTGCCGAAGAAAAACATGGCGTAAGGGACGTTGGGAAGATAATAATAACTTTTGGTAAGGCGGTTGCCGCCCTCCATTTTGGTCGACCGGATTTTGTACCAAATGCGGTATTCACCGACAGGAGTCCGGTTTCCCAATCCGCTGGAGATCAGGCTTTCGAGAAAAATCTGATCACCGTCGTGGGCAATCAGTTTTTGCCGACCTAAGTCAACCTCGATCCAGCGGCTGTTATTGGCTCCCAAGACCTGATCCGCACCCGGTTCCGGGCGGTAAGCGATTGCTGAATCGTTGATTGCCTGAGGAGGAACCAGAGGATGGTTTTGCCAAATAGCCACAGTCTCGGAGGGGTCGACCAAACCGGAGGTAGTGACGGCGGAACAACCGACCGGAGTTTGAGAAACGACAAAAGCAGACAGGCTGAACTTGAGAATAAAGATGGCGGCCAAACCTCCGACAGTTACAGCCAGAAGAGATGCAGGCAGGCGCATGTCAATAGTATCCAATATCCAATGTCCAATATTCAATGACTAAAAAAACATATTGCAATATTACAATATATAGGTGGAGGTATTGAAGAGTACTTAAAGATCTAAAATATTAGTAGTAATTCCTGGTATTTCATAACCTTTGATATGTAAATACTGAACAACTGATTGAAATGGCATACCTGTGGTATTGCAATCACGCAAGTACCTATTAAGAACACTAATTTCAAAATCAGAACCTACCTCGACTCGCCAATTAGGTAATCCAACATAGTATCCACTTTTCTCATATTGGCGATCTCTATCTTCTTTAGGTAGAACTTTGTTTACTATAGCTTTAAGATCACTAGATTTTTCGGCAACTTCGCCTACAAAGACCGGTCTTGCCTTTCCCCTTGGGGTAACGAATGCAAACAATTTATATCCAAACTGTGGTATTTCACCTTGTGGTATTTTTTCCATATTGAGGTGATATTTTATCATATTTATCATAATAGACTAATGAAAACAAATCCAAAGGTGAATTTTACTTACCAGCTGTTTTATTAACTAATTCCCCCAGGTGTTGCACTTCGGTTTAGAACTCGTAGAAGGTGTTAGATACGGATGAAAGATGATGGAGGCAAGAAGTCGGAAGTCAGGTTAGGTTAGCGGGTGACGGAAATTACTTCGGAAAGCTCGGCATCGGGGGCGTAGATGGTGATGCGGTTATTGGTGGCACTTTTGGAAACGGTATATCCGGTATCATAAGCGGTGGTGCAATCAGTCACGGGAGCGCCGTCGTTGGTTAAAGGATCAACCGGGAGGGCGGCTACATAATCGGTAACAGTATCAGTACAGATGTCCGCTTCAGTGGCCGGATCCGGGACAGCACTTCTCCTGATAGGCATGGGGGTAGCGGCGACATTGGTCATACCGGCAGGCAGAACACCGCGATTGTCGGCGGCGTATTGGTGAATAGCGTTGAGAATGGTGTTGACGTCACTGCGCCTCTTGGTATTGTTGCTCTGGGAAAACTGACGGGCGGGATTGATAGCAATCAGAACGATAGTGAGAAGAACAGCTAAAACTCCGATAACAACCAGAAGTTCGATAAGGGTAAAGCCGCGGCGAAGCTTGGGCATTAAATACATGTTAGAACCGGTCTGTTTGGTTTGTCAAGGGTTAACTTTTCCGGTAGTGAGAATGACGTCATATAAAGTATCCACGTTTTCGCGTACCGAAAGCGACGGAAAAACTTTTTGGACGACTGAGGTTAACAAAGCCTTGACTGCGGGCGGAAGGTCGGGGCGAAGCACCATATAAGAAGGCCCGGAATTGATTAGGGGAGCGTTACCCGTACGAACTGAAGTGAATCCGGCAAGTTTCAGCTGAGCCTCCACAGAAGCGGCCAGACCGGCAACGCCACTACCGTTGAGGACTTGGACGGTAATTTGTCCCAAAGCTTGAGCCGACGGCGAAGCCGTGGGAGTAGGGGTTGCAGGAACGGGAGAAGGAACAGAGAGAACGGATGCTGCGGGCAGGGCTTTTTTGCGGGGTATGGCCTGCGGCCGGAACAGGGTGATATAAGCCATTACAGCTGAGAAAATGATAAAAGCTGAGGATATAATCGCCAGGGAAATCTTGTATTTTTGGATAAAAACCTGCTCTTTGCGATGCAAATCACCGGCATTGGTAAACGGGGTGGTAAAACTGTTGTCGGAGAGAAAATCAAGCTTTTTGTAAATGATCCTGCAAGTCTGGGCGGAAAATTCCGCCGGAGCGTTGATTGCTCCAAGTACAAAACCGGGAACCACGGAATGAAGCTGGAATCCCAGCCGGTCGAAAACCTGCTCAAAGATTTCATATATATCCCGGTTTATAACTACCAGCCGGTAACCGTCGGGGGTATGGAAAAGCTTGGAACTGACATTGGAAAAGGGGACGGAGTCGATAAATTTTTGCGTTTCTTCTTCCGCGGGGGGGGCAACTTTGGGAAAATCCTTGTGAAAGTAGATATGTTCAGCCAGAATTATAACCAGAGGTGAAGGTTTGATCTGAGTTTTTTGCATAAACTCGCCCAGTTTTGCGTCTAACTCATTTTTGTCTTTGATTTCCAAATCGGAGATCATTGTCGGGGTAAAGGGAAAAACCACAGGATCGGTCAGGGTGTGAGTGCACAAAAACAGGCGATCCCGAGCGATGTTGATAATAACGGGAAGAGGAGAGATTTTTTTCATATGGATTTCAGGGATACATCTCCTGCCAGGAGGAAACGGACAATATGCCTTCGGAATAACCGGCAATCACTCTGACCTGGCGGGAAAAACTGCCTTCCGTCCCGGTAACATTAATGGTAAAGGGGTCGGAACCGGTTACTTCAATTGTGGCCTGACCCTGCCCGACTGTCAATGTGCCGCCGGAATAAGCGGGGTTGCGCAATAAGTTGAGAAGGGCATTTTCCGCTCCGGATTCGGCAATTGTCAAAGTATGGGCGGCCATTTCCTGTCCCGTGGTAGTTTGGGAATTGGCAATGGCCAAAATCACGGCCGCGGTAGTGATTACCAGAGACATACTGACAAAAACCAAGAGAAAAACCAGGGTTTGTCCGCGCTTCATATGTTTTTTTTAACGTAAAGCATAAGTAGTTTGGAAATTGCGGATTTCGGGTTTTTGGGACAACGAAGAAGACCTACTGGTAAGGGTGAAACTGATACGCAGACTGGGTTTGCCGCCGACGTTGCCCAGCCGGGTGACGGAAAAGGCAGAGATAAGAGTATCCCAACCAGTAAGACCGGCGGTTCCTTCCGGAGCGGTCAGCTGCAGGACAGAGGTGGCTGCGGAATAAGTATAGTTGCCGTCCGGAAAGGAAAGAGTAAGTGCGGATGAGGATTCCCCGTCTGTCGCGGGAGCCACAACGGATACAGCCCGGTGAATATCGTACCCCAGGCGATTTAGAATAAACGACCCGTCCTGAACCACCGATGATACGGTCTGGGACTTGAGCTGGGCATCCAACATGGCAAAGAAAACCTGGCCTAAAACCAACAGAAATACAGCTAAAAGGCCCATATAGATAAGCATTTCAATAAGAGTGAAGGCCCGGGTCATGGTGAGTAATTGACTGATAAATCGTATAAAACCGGAGTCGAGCCAGAATCCTGGGTGGAAAAGTAGCCTTTATAACGCAAACAACGGGCGGGATTTTCGAAACCGTTACCGTCGTCGCTTAACGGCAAAGCTGCGGCGGCCGTATAAAATGTGGCGCTGGTACCGTCCGGGCCGACGTAGACATAATCGGCCCCAAGACAGGTGCCGCCAACGGTATCCGCCGCGGCAATCTGGAAATTGAGATCGGTTTGATTAGGAAGGGCCGTGGTAAAAGTGACCCGGTTAAATGCGGTCTGGTAGCCGGGATCGAAAATGCTGCTTTCAAAAGTCCCGGAGGAGGCGTACCGGCCGCCGGGACCGCCCTCGATGATTTTGAATTCCGAAGAAACGTCACCGGTAATAATATAAGAGTAGGCGTCCCCGTCGGTTTCCAGAACGGAAGCGATACCGTTGACACCCACATCCAGATTAAGGCCGCCGCAGCGGAGGGGGTGAGTTTCGTCAGTGATATCCAAGACCTGATACTCCTCTGCCCCGGTACCCACGATGATGGCTTTGTTGCCGGAAACAACGGAGAGATTCTTGGGATTCATACCGCCTGATTCGTAACTGCCAAGCGTGGGACGGGCTCCGGATTTGGATGAGATATCAAGAACAAAAAATTCCCGTTTGGAATCCGAAGCACCGGTAACCAGGTAACCCCGGGTGCTCGAATCGTTGACAAAAATCCGTTTACCGTCCTGGCCGTTGACATCGGCATAACCTGTCTGGAATATGCTCCAGGGATTGGTAATATCGATGATCTGCATTTCAATCGGTGAGTTGGATATGGAAACGTAAGCATAATTGCCTTTGACGACCACACTGGTCCCAAGTCCCAGTAAGAGATTGAATCCCAAAAGCGGGCGCGAGCCGGATTTGGAAGACAAATCAAATATATAAAGGAAATAGCCGGCAGTAACGTAACCGCGATTGCCGGAAACGAAAATGCTGGTGGCGTCAGCGGTGGCAAAAGGGGTATTGAAGAAACCTACCTCGGTGTAAGGGTTTGCGGAAAAATCAATGATAATTACCTCCTTGGAATTGGTATCGGTGGCTATATAACCGTAGTTAGCTTCACCGAAAACATCGTTGGTTTTGTAATTGCTGAAGGTACCTAATATTGCAGGCTGGGGAGGGTTGGTATCGGAGACACTTATATTGACAAACGATTCTCCGGAAGCATTGTTGCCGGTGCCGGCAAAAGCCCGGCCTGCAAAGGCGGTGACGGCGTTGGCGATACCGCTTTTGGGCAGGTCCAAAGAGGGCAAAGTCAACTCGGGATTGCACCAATCTCCGTAACCTCCCGCACCCAAAATAACTTCGCCTCCGGCAGTGTTTGTGACCGCGGTGCCGGTTAAGATGCCGGCCTCGAAATCTGCCTGGGTCGTCTGGGTATACAACAGGTTGTCCAAATAACGGGTGAGATAAGACTCTTCGGTCAGGCTGGACGGCAAGGGAGTAGACCAGGAAACGGAATGATTGATTTTTTTGGTGGAGGGATCCAGGTTGCCGCCAGTGGTGACGATAAGGCCTTCGGCATCACGATAAACGTCGGCAATAGCCAGAGAACGGGTAAAATCACCTAAAGTTTCTGCTCCGGCGGCCAGGTACCAGGTACCGGACTGGGGTACCAGGTGATATGTGCCGTTAACGGCAAAACCTGGCCAATTTCTTTCCCGGACTACCCGCAGGGCTTCGACATTTTCTCTTAACAGGCCGACAGCCGCCGCCCGCTGCTGGGTTTGCGGCTGGCCGGCCCGGGAGGCGACCAATCCGGTCAAAAGTGCGGGCAGGAGAATTGCCATCAGACCCATGACAAGTATTATTTCCACCAAAGATGCGCCTTTAAGAAGTTTCATGTATGGAGGTTTTAGATGATAATGAGGATGTAATTTAATTAATTGAAGTGATGACTCCGTAACGGTTTAAGTTAAATGTTTTGGAGATACCTTCTAAAGAATCGGCGAGGGTGAAAATATAACCTCCGGGTATAAAACCGACGATTTCCCCGCTGCCACTATTAAAAACCACCGTCAGGCCAGGTGAAGAAAATGTCTGGCTGGGTTCCAGACTGACCTCAAAATTGTCCGGGTCAGCCGGGGAATACACCGAACCCTTAAATAAAGTATAGCTTCCCGCAGAAAAGTAGATACCATAAGGGGACACAGCTCCTGAACCGGCGGTATCCCCGACCATGGCTTTGGCCTGCTGGCCCTTTAAGTCCGCCGTAATTTCGGCGGCTGCGGAATTGAGAGAGGTATGCTGACGGGAGGACAGGAGACTGACTCCGGTTAATGTCAGCAAAGCCGTTAACACTCCTAAGGTGATCACAATTTCAACAAGAGTGAAGCCGCGCATATATTACCGACCGCCGACCTGGCCGATGAGTCCGTAAATCGGGGCAATTATGGCCAACATCATTCCCCCAACGCAGATACCCACAATTACCAACATAACCGGCTCAAGAATGGCAGTAAAAGCCTTGAGAATATTGGAAACCTGATAATCCAGGTATTCGGATATGTCTTTCATAGCCTTATCCAGAGTACCGCTTTTTTCACCCGATTCGATTAATTTGACCAGGATGGAAGGAAAATATCCTCCGGCCAAACGAAAGCCTTCGGAGAGGCGCTTGCCGGACATAACCAACTCGCGGCTATGGGCAATGATCCGGGAAGTTTTGGACTTGAATACGACGTCGCGGGTCAATTCCAGGGCAGTGATAATGGGCAAACCGGAAGATAAAAGCAGATACATACTCCGGGAAAAACGGGTAAGATCGACCATTTTAATCAACCCTGAGACCAAGGGAAGGGAGAAAAAAACTTCCAGGACCAACTGTCTTTTGCGACGGAAAAAAATAATAAACAAGAGAATCCCCGCGACACTGCCGATGATCAAAGCCCAGGTCTGACGGATCAGAATGTCGGACATAAATACCATAATCCGGGTCGGGAGAGGTAACTCAACGCGGAGGCGGCTGAAGACCATGGAGATCTTGGGGACAACAAAAATGAGGATGACAAAAAGGACAAGCGCAAACACGATCATGATAATCACGGGGTATAAAAGGGCAAATTTGATTTTGTCGATAAACTCCATCTCTTCCCGGATATGATTTCTTAAGTCCACTAAAGTGACTTCGAGAGTACCGGCCTCCTCTGATGCTTTGATCAAATTGACGGTGACTTTGTCAAAACTGCGGGGAAAATGCGCCAGCGAGGCGGACACCCGCTTGCCCTGCATCAGGTCATTTTTGATAGTTTCGAGGATTTTTTTAACGTTGCCTTTGGAATCCTCCATCATGGAGTTGACAGCGTCGAGAATGGGAATACCGGCCCCCAACATTGTAGACAAATTGCTGATCAGTTCGATTTTTTCATTACCTGACAAAGAAACGGGGGAGATGTGTTGTGTATCCATGTAGTATCAGGATAGGAATTCAGCTTTGGTAACCCGAAGGACTTCCTCCACTGTAGTCACACCGTGTTTTATCTTGTCCAAACCATCTTCCAGCATGGTCTTCATACCCTGCTGACGGGCGGTCCCGGCGATGACATCAGAATCACTTTTTTGGGTAATCAGCTTTCTAATATTGTTATTCACTTCCAATACTTCAAATAAGCCCACCCGACCGGCATAGCCGGTAAAGCGGCAGGCTTTACAACCGCGGCCGGTGTATATAGTGAGAGTCTTGGCAGAACCAATAATTTGCCTGACTTCCGCTTCGGGAAAATTTTTGACCAGCTCGACCAGAGTTATGGAGTGACTTTGCTTACACTGATTACAGATCCGGCGGACCAGGCGCTGGGCAATAATGACGGAAACTGTAGAAGCTACCAGAAAAGGCTCGACTTTCATATCCGAAAGCCGGGGAATAGCTGTGGCGGCATCGTTGGTGTGCAGGGTAGAAAGGACCAAGTGACCAGTGAGAGCGGCGTTGACCGCAATACCGGCAGTGTCCGCATCCCTGATCTCACCTACAAAAATGATGTTTGGGTCCTGGCGCAGAATAGAACGCAAACCGGTGGCAAAAGTGAGGTTGGCTTTGGGGTTGACCTGGATTTGGTTCGCACCCTTGATCTGATACTCGACCGGATCCTCCACAGTGGTAATGTTTTTCTCGCGGGTGTTGAGAATTTTCAGGACGGAATAGATGGATGTGGTCTTGCCGGAACCGGTGGGGCCGGTGGAAAGAATCATGCCGTAGGATTTGGAATAGGCAGCAGCTACTTTTTTGAGATCCGCCTCGTTCATACCCAGGTCGGCGAAGGACAGTTCCCGCGTCCGGGTGGACAAGAGGCGTAAAACCGCTTTTTCCCCTGCGACGACGGGGATAATAGAAACCCGGATATCAATAGTCTCTTCCTCCAGGGCAACCCGCATTTTGCCGTCCTGGGGAGCCAGATGCTCGTCGGTGCGCAGATTGGAAAGAACTTTGATCCGGGTGACAATCCGGTCATGAAGGAATTTGGGAACATGCAAAGCGTCCTGCAGGAGACCGTCGATTCTGAACCGGGCCAGGCTGTCATTTTCTCCCGGTTCGATATGGATATCCGAAGCTCTGGCCTGGTAAGCGGTGTCAATCAACAGGTCAACTATTTTGGCTACCGGAGGGTCTTCGAGCAGAGTTTTGGGACTCCAGACCTCTTCTTTGAGGAGGCTGTCGACTGTTTTTTGCAAATCTTTTTCATAAGCTCTAAGGACGGTGACGACATCCAGAGCCGTGGCGTAATGGGGAATTACCTTGGTCCGGGTCTTTTTGGCCAGAAACCCGAGAATTTCTTTTTGGGTAGGATCATAAGCGGCTATCTTGAGACCGGCAGAGTCGCGTGCAAAGGCAATTATTTTGAATTTTCTGGCCATCCGCTCGGGAATCAGGTAAAAAACCGATTCCGGGATGGTGAGTTTAGCTAGGTTTATAAAGGGGACCTGATAGTATTTTGCGATAAGTGTTCCAAGCTGTTCATCAGTTACCATGCCCTTTTCGACAAGTGTGTCTTCGAGTGGACGGGCGGTAGTAACAGCCTGGGAGACGGCTTCTTCCATGAGTTTGGAGGTAACCAGCCGACTTTTCAATACCAGATTTTTCAGCTTGTCATCGGGCAGGGACATCCACTCCATTGTATACCAAAATGGAGTATTTAATCATTTGGTCATTACACCCATCTCTTAACTCGAGCCTTCGGCTCGCGTCTTACGCCGTAAGAGAGGGGAATATCACACCTTTAAGGTGTGAAGGCTATCCGGTAAGCTAGCGGAGAAGGAGAAGATAGGATAAGAGACAACAAGCAGAGATGCCTACTAAACCCAGGCCTATTTCTAAAGCGTCGGGGCGGACTTTGGCCGGGTAGAGGTATTCGGCGGTATGAAAAATCTGTTTATCTCGAAGGCGTTGTCGCAAATATCCCCGAATGCTGTAGACGATGGTTTCCGGACCGGTATACGGCATGGCCGGATTGTATCACAAACCATCACACACCCGGTGTGTGATGGTTTCCGGCGTGTGAAGGCTGGTATTAAAGTTTTAGGAGGACTTTGATGGCTGACAATAAATTTCTCCTCGTCCGAGCGCCGTGGGCGGCAGCCCAACCTCTCATTCTCTCTGAAGAAGCACCATAGACCATTGGCTGCATCATAGCTAATAATCCGACTCCTGAGTGTACTTTCCCTTCCATCTCCAACTTTGTCACATTCCTGGGTTCCATTAAACAGGCGTCGGGGTTTTGACTCCGGCAAGCTGTAATACCCTTAACACAAGCATACGTTTGTTTACCAATTCCGCCTTTCTGGCCTAATACTGCTGTCTCCAAATCGCCGCAAACTTCCGGCATGGGACATTCCTGGGGAACCGGATAGGAGGATACTTCTCTTGCCACAACCTTATTTTACTATTTTTTTGGCAAGACTACAGGTTAATGAACGTATCACACCTTTAAGGTGTGAAGGCTAGAAGGGTCTGGAGGTAGTTGCCGGCCAGGATACCGAAAGCAACCACAACTCCGCCTAATACCAGCATCCGCAGACTGTTTTTGAACAGTGAAGTGCCGGAAATATAAGCATTCAGATAACCCAGCAGGAATAAGGCTGCAAGTGAGAAACTGACAGAAAGAGACAAAGCGATAGACCTGGGAAAGAAAATATAGGGGAAAAGCGGGATGAAGCCCGACCCCAGATAGGAAAAAAACATGATCACAGCGCCGGGGAGAGAATTTTTTGAGGCTATGTCGTGATGTAATTGATATTGGCCAACGGATTGGTCGGAGAGAAAACTACCGATACCCATAGACAGAGCCTCGATAAAAATTAAAATCAGGCCGGTAGTGATAACAGCCGGGGTACTCATTTGAGCCGAGGCAACACCGGTTAAAAGGCCGACCGACGAGGAGAGACTGTCCTCAACCCCGAATGTAAAATTGCGGACCAAGGAGGCGGATCGGGAGTCTTTCAGACGGAACATAATACAAGTGTACACCCATTTTACTGGAATTTGCCTTAATGGCTTGATGCCGAAATGGGTGTATATCCAGCGTACCGGTTTTGCAAACCTGAGTACGCTGACTATAGCATTTTGGGCGACAATTTCAGCTGGTTTTCAGGTGCGAGAGTATAATCTGGGGCGATATGAGAATACTGGTCGTCGAGGATGAGCACCGGATAGCCAATTCGATTAAAAAAGGCCTGGAGCAGGAACATTTCGCGGTGGACGTGGCTTATTCAGGAAGTGATGGCTGGGACCTGGCGGAGGGCGAAGAATATGACCTGATTATTCTGGATCTGATGCTGCCGGGAATGGATGGCCTGGAAATCTGCCGCAAGTTGCGCCGGGCAGGCATTAATACTCCGGTATTGATGCTGACAGCCAAAGGCCAGGTCCAGGACAGAGTAACAGGGCTGGACACCGGAGCGGATGACTATGTGACCAAACCGTTTGCTTTTGAGGAACTTCTAGCCCGGATGAGAGCATTGACGCGGCGGCCGAAAGTAACTCTGGACCCGGTATTAACAACTGACGATTTATCGCTGGATACGAAATCTTATGAGGTCAAGAGGGGAATTCATTTAATTAAACTGTCAGCCAAAGAGTTCTCCCTGCTGGAATATCTCCTGCGAAATAGCGGCAATATCCTGACTAAAGAGCAGATTATCAGCCACGTGTGGAATTATGATGCAGATATCCTGCCGAATACAGTGGAAGTAAATATCCGAAATTTGAGAAATAAGATCGACCGGCCGTTTAAGGGTAAAAAAGCATTAATTGCCACGGTCAGGGGGTTTGGCTACAAAGTGGGTTAATATGTTCAGATCAGCCCGGATCAAACTGACTGCCTGGTACCTGCTGATTATCATGCTGGTGAGCCTGATGTTCAGCGCAGTAATATATAGACTGCTATCTCTGGAAATTGCCAGGTTTGAGTACGCGCAGAGAATTCGCATCGAGAGACGATTTGGAGGAATGACGATGCATATTCCGGAAACAACTGAGCTGGTAGAGGAGACGCGGAGACGGATACTGACCATGTTGGCAATCATCAACGGAGGAATTCTGGTGGTTGCAGGAGCTTTCGGTTATCTACTGGCGGGACAGACACTTCAACCAATTAAAGTAATGGTGGACGAACAAAATCGGTTTGTGACTGATGCTTCCCACGAGTTGCGCACACCACTGACCGCTCTTAAAAGCGCCATGGAGGTACACTTACGGGACAGGCGGCTGACGCTAGTTCAGGCAAAAACCCTAATCGCCGGCAATATCAAGGACGTGAACAGGCTACAGGCACTGGCGGATGCTTTGCTGCAGCTAGCCCGGTATCAAAAAGCCAACGGACAAACGGTAAAAGAGAGACTTCAGGGTGAAGAAATAGTGAAAGAGGCTGTGAAAAAAATAGAACCGCTGGCGCACAAAAAACAAATAGGAATTAAAACCGAGACGACGGGCTTTTCGATCTGGGGCGATAAATACGGACTGACAGAGCTACTGATTATTTTATTGGATAATGCGGTCAAATATAGCCCGGCTAAAAGCACGGTGACAGTCCGGGGCAATAAAACCGACGGGTGGGTGACGATTTCGGTCACCGACTCCGGAACTGGTATTGATAAAGAAGACCAGCCACATATTTGGGACCGGTTTTACCGGGCAGAAAGAGCCAGATCGGACAGTGAATCCGGAGGTTATGGTCTGGGCCTGGCAATTGCCAAAAAAATTGTGGAGGCAAACCGGGGAATGATTTCATTTACCAGCAGAGAAGGCCGGGGAACTACATTTACCGTCCGGCTGCCTGCTGCCCCTTAAATAATTAAGCCTTGCAACTTATGCCACAAATAAAAAGGGTGTTTGAGGGTTTTTTTAAAAAATCGCTGCTTTTTAGGATTACAACCCTACTATTGGCTGCCGGGATGGTCTGGCTGGTTTATACCAATACTATCGGTAAAAAGTCATCCATGCCCCAATTTCAGACTGCCAAGGTCGAAAAGGGTACCATAGTCTCGACTGTTTCCGCATCGGGTCAGGTGTTGACCACGAATATTTTATCCATAACTACAGAGGCGTCCGGGGTGGTCAAGAAAGTATATGTCAAGGACGCAGACAGGGTCTTTGCCGGGCAAAAGCTGGCCGAAGTAACTCTGGATACGGCGGGACTGGAGAAAAACGCACAGGCATTTGCCTCACTGGTCAGCGCCCAAAACGGAGTAAACTCGGCCAGGAATAGTTACAGATCGGCTGTGGCAACTGCTGAGAAAGTATTGGACGAAGTCAAAGGGCATGACAAGGATGAGACATTTACCCAGAAGGAGTCCCGTACCAAAGCGGAAGTAGCCCGGGATAACGCTTACGACGGCATGAAATCCGCCGAAGCAAATTTGGCTGCCGCAAGTCTGAGTTACCGATCAACGACCCCGATAATTACCGCGCCTTTCTCGGGAGTAATCGGAAGTATCAATTTGGTCGAGGGGATGGTTCTGGAAAGCGCTGCTTCCACTACCAGCATTAATTCCCAAAGAGTGGCGGTCATAAAAGGAGATTCGCTACCCGTTATTTCCGTGGGGTTAAGCGAGGTCGATGTGCCGAAGGTCAAAGTCGGACAAAAAGTGACTGTGACACTGGATTCCCTGGCCGACAAAACCTTTACCGGAGTTGTGGCAACCGTGGACAGAGTCGGGGCAACCATCAGCAATGTGACCAGCTACACCGCAAAAATAAAACTGGATTCCGCTTCCGGGGAAATCCTGCCAAATATGGCGGCGACGGCAAATGTGATTCTGGATACAAAAACGGAGGTGTTGATTGCTCCCGCGAGTGCAATTTCAACCCGCGACGGGATAAGTATTGCCAGAGTACTGAAGAATGGAAAAGAAGAGGAAATCCAAGTCGAGGCAGGACTTGTCAGTGATACAGGGGTCGAAATTATATCAGGTTTGGCTGAGGGGGAAACAGTAATTACCGGCACAATTTCCGCTGCAAGATCCTCCGGAACCCAAACCCGGTCCATATTCAGCGGAGGCTTTGGGATAGGAGGGGGATCCAGGTAATGATTCAAATATCGGGGGTGAGTAAAATTTATAAAATAGGCGATGTTGAGACTGTAGCCCTGGATAATGTTTCTTTTGAAATCAAAGCCGGGGAGTTTGTGGCTGTAATGGGGCCTTCGGGAAGCGGAAAATCAACCCTCATGCATATCCTGGGAGCGCTGGATAGACCGACGTCGGGGAAATATATCCTGGACGGGGAGGAAGTCGAAAATCTGGGCGATGACGAGCTGGCAGAAATAAGAAACAAAAAAATAGGCTTTATTTTTCAAAGCTTTAATCTTCTTCCCCGGACTTCGGCAGTAAAGAATGTGACCATCCCCATGATGTATGCAGGGGTTGACAGAGATAAGAGATTTGGGACGGCGGTAAAGTATCTGAAAATGGTGGGCTTGGAAGACAGGATGGAACACACCCCGGCACAACTTTCCGGAGGCCAGCAACAAAGAGTGGCTATTGCCCGAAGTCTGGTTATGGATCCGGCAATAATACTGGCAGATGAACCGACCGGGAATATTGCCAGCGTTCAGGCAGAAGAGATAATGGCGATTTTCCGAAAATTAAACGACGAAGGGCGGACAATAATCATGATTACCCATGAGGCAGATATCGCCGGGCATGCAAAAAGAATAATCCATATCAGGGACGGGAGAATAAGAATATGAATTTGGGGGAAATCATACTGGAGTCGCTGCAAACTCTGAAGGTAAATAAACTCAGGACCGGTTTGGCAGTTTTGGGCATCGTGATCGGCATAGGAAGTGTCATTACTCTGATTTCTCTGGGTACCGGTTCACAAAAAGCGGTGGAAAGCCAGATCCAGTCTCTGGGGAGTAATTTATTAACCGTCAGACCGGGATTTGTAACCAGCGGCAGAATAAGAGGGGCTGCGGGAGGCGGAACGACTTTGACTTTGGCCGACGCCGAGGCAATTGCCAGTTCCCCCAAAGTAACTAACGTTTCCCGGGTTTCCCCGGAGGTGGAAAGAAGAAGCCAAGTGACAACCGCGAAGGCAAATACGAATACCCAAGTCTACGGAGTAACTCCGACCTACTCCGAAGTCCACAAGGTCGAAATACAAGTAGGATCTTTTATCACCCAAAGGGATACGGATTCGATGACCAAGGCGGCTGTTTTGGGACCGCAGGTAGTCAGTGACCTGTTTGGTGAAGGAGCTGTACCCGTAGGTCAGACTATCCGGATAGAAGGACAAAGTTTCAGAATAATCGGGGTAACTGTAAGTCGGGGAGGTACGGGTTTTCAGAATCGGGACGATGTGGTCTATATTCCCCTAACCACAGCGCAAAAAATATTGTACGGGATAGATTACCTCTCCTCGATTGCCGTTGAGGCAAAAAGTGAAGATGTGATGACTACAGCTCAGGATGAAATCGGATACCTGCTTTCTGACAGACATAATCTGAGCGACCCGACCAGAGCTGATTTTATGATCTTGTCTCAAAGCGACATTCTGTCAACAGCGTCATCGGTTACATCAACATTTACCACACTTTTGTCGGGAATCGCAGCCATTTCATTGGTGGTCGGAGGAATTGGCATAATGAACATCATGCTGGTTACGGTTACCGAAAGAACGAGAGAGATCGGATTGAGAAAAGCGCTGGGCGCCAAAAGGAAAAATATTATCACCCAATTTTTAATTGAGGCTATAATACTCACTTTTACCGGGGGGGTGATCGGGATGCTCGTCGGAGTATTGGCTTCTTTTATGATTGCTAAAGCCATGGGAATCGCATTTGCGGTTTCACCCGGATCAATCTTCCTGGCGATCGGTGTTTCCGGGGCTACGGGAGTAATTTTTGGCTGGTATCCGGCAAAGAAGGCTGCCAATTTGCAGCCGATTGAAGCTTTACGTTATGAGTAACGAAATCCTAAATAGTATCACCCTCTCCCTTCGGGTTTCCCCCTCTTACGGCGAAGACACGAGCCGAAAGCGAGTATCTAAGAGGGGGACAGGGGGTGATATTAGCCTAGGGGGTGAGTAAATGTGAATAAAAATATTTTGACTGTTATATTAGTAGGAATCATGGCCGGGGGAGGGGGATTTTGGGCAGGAGTGAAATACCAGCAAAAAAAACAAACCGCTTTTACCGGACAATTCAGGAACAGGCAGGGAATAGGGACGGGTCTGCCGGGAGGAGCAGGAAATCGCACGGCGTTGCGACCGGTGAACGGTGAAATCATAGCTGTCGATGACAAGGGTCTGACGGTAAAACTGGCAGACGGGAGCAGTAAAATTATAATTCTGTCTGACACCACCAGCTTTGTTAAATCCGGTGAAGGGGCAAAAACGGATCTGGAGGTAGGAGGAAAAGTGGCGATATTCGGGACGGAAAACCCGGACGGCAGTGTTACTGCCCAAAACGTGCAACTCAACCCGATTTTTCGTGTACCCACAGGAGAACCTGCCCAATAGAGAACCACGATTTGCTATGAAATTTAAGATATCTGCCATTATTCTGATATTTGCGGCGATAGCGAGCGGGTGGTGGTGGAAAACTAAAGACGAACCGCAATCCGGGGCGCCGCCATACGGTGAGGAAGAAAGCGATGCTCCGGAAATGGACAGGTTTGCCTGGCTGAATAATTGGAAGCGACCTGAAGGACCTCCCAAAGTCGGGTTACAGGTGGGGCATTGGAAAAATGAAGAATTGCCGGAGGAATTGTCCCGGCTGCGGGGGAGTACGGGGGCAACCGGAGGCGGAAAAAGCGAATGGGAAGTGACATTGGCAATAGCCGAAAATACGGCCGAGATTTTGAGAGCCAAGGGGGTGATGGTGGATATTCTGCCGGCGACCGTCCCTTCCGGTTACTGGGCCGACTTATTTGTCGCCCTGCATGCCGACGGAAGCACAGACAGGAGTAAATCGGGGTACAAAATCGCCCGATCGTGGCGTGATATTTCCGGTAAAGCGGACGAGTTGGCCGATTTTCTGGATACCAGTTATCAGCAAGCCACCGGACTGGACAGGGATCCCAATGTCACCCGGAATATGCGGGGATATTACGCTTTTGCGTGGTGGAGGTATGAACACGCGGTGCATCCGATGACGGCAGCGGTAATAGTCGAAACGGGATTTTTGACCAACGCTGCGGATAGACAGTTGTTAATCAGCCGTCCGCAAATACCGGCAGGGGCACTAGCCAGGGGAATGTTTACATTTCTTCGCTCTGAAGGACTGATAAAAGATTAGTTTTTAAGCGTTTTTTCAGCTGGGAACGATATAGTGGGAGATACGATCGGAGGTGATGAAAATTGAAGAATAAATTACTGGTTTTAGCAATTACGGCAGTGGTAATAGGCGGGGCGGCTTGGGCGGGAAGCACCCGTGCCCTGGCTGCCACCACCGGCAAATATCCGCCGGTGGTGCAAAAGCTGATAGATAAATTCGGGCTGAAGGAGACCGAGGTGCAAACTGTTATCGAAGAGGCCAGGACAGAACAACAAACGACTATGCAGACCCGAATGGAGGAGAGGCTGACCGATGCGGTTGGGAATGGAAAAATAACCGAGGCGCAAAAAACAGCCATCCTGGCTAAGTGGAAAGAAATAAGCGCCAAAAGAGAGACGGAAAGACAGGAACTTTCCGATTGGGCAAAACAAAATGGACTGGAATCTGACTACGGTTTCGGCTGGTTTGGGGGCCACGGGCGCGGTATGCACGGCGGATGGGGCATGGGGATGATGTAAATTCACCTCTCCCCTATCAAGAACAACCCCGGTGTAATGCCGGGGTTGGCCAGTTGGTTCATTTAATTAAAGCGTTGAGATCCTGAAGGATTTGGGCGGCATGATGAATGGGGTCTACTTTTTCATACACTTGCCTGATCCGGCCAGACGGATCGATAACAAAAGTTTTGCGCAATGTTCCCATAAATTGACGGCCCATGAATTTTTTGGGTCCCCAGGCGCCGTAGACCATAATTGTCTCTTTTTCAGGATCGCTAAGAACCGGAAAATTGAGGTGGTGTTTTTGGGAAAACTTGAAGTGAGAGGTACTTGAGTCTTTGGATACACCTAAAACTACTACGCCCAGACGCTTAAGGTCTTCCAGACTATCCCTGAAACCGCAGGCCTCTTTGGTACAACCGGGGGTGTCGTCTCTTGGATAAAAGTAGAGGATAACCCACCGACCACGGTAATCCGACAGTTTATGAAACCGGCCGCTTTGATCGGGCAAATTGAAGTCTACTGCAGTTTGATTTTTATCCATCTGGGAGTAGTGAGACAATAATCCAGATAACTTTGGCCGAATCTTTTTTGGAGCACCGGCTCTTCATAGCAGACGACCAGCAAGTGACACAAAGGGATAAAGACTAATAGATATCCGAGAAGCAGGACATGACCTAAAAGCAGAAACTCGCCCAGAAGAAGGAGTATATAAGCGATGTACATGGGGTTTCGGGAATATTTGTACAGACCTTTGATTACCAGTTGTTTGGGAGGGTCTGTGGGAATGGGGGTACCACGGCCCAAAAAACGAAACAGGCCAAAACAGGCCAGGACTACGGCAATTCCGGCCAGAATAAAAATAGAACCGAGGGTTTGGGAGGAGGGAGAAATGAATATGGGAAAAGAAAATCGGGAATTCAGCTTAATAAGCATCAGGGGGATGACCATAAAAATAGTTGACCCGACCAGGATTCCGAACACTAATGATGCCGGTCTCATGAGTTAATAATACACTTTCAAAATATTTGTCTTTGAGAAAAGTAAGGCAGAAGCTGACCGGGGGCATAAAAGCCGGAGCGAAATGAGGGCCGGATCTCTCTTGCTGCCATTAAAGCCAGGATTTGATCAACAGCTTGGGTACCTAATAAATATCCCTCAAACACATTGTCGGGGTGAAAAACTGCCTGGCCTAAAAAAGTTTTTCCTCTTGTTCCCGGCCCGATTCTGAATTCCGGAGGTGATTCCCGAGCAGGATTTCCGGTCAATAAAACACTCACCACCAGAGCTTCGCCGGCTATGGCGCGGGCGACAGCCACCGGTTCTCTGGCCGGCCCTACTCCCCCATCCCACAGAAGGTACGAACCCACCCGGGCGGGAGCTATAACAAACCGGACCGAGCAGGAAGCCTGGACGACTGTACCCAGAAACTCCTGAGGTAAATCGTAAAATAACCGAGGGTCATTTTTTAGCAGAGTGTTCAGATTAGCGTCGGTAGTAGTGATGACATGGGGAGTCGGTTGGTAACTTTTCGGATTTTTACGGCGAATACCGGAGACTTGAGTATTTATATACCGGGCCAATTTGACAAAACTGAAAATACCGCCGGCAAAATAGGCAAACTCGGCTATCTGGGGCCAGTTGATACTTTCTCCCTGGGCTTTGGCTTCCAGCCAGGCAGGTAAAGAATGAACATAGGCGGCAATCGCGGCACCTATGGCACCCGCGCTGGTACCGACCACGGCGTCTATAGGAATTCCGGCTTCGAGGAAAGCCCCGACTACGCCAATTAGAACCGTGGCCAAGGCTCCGCCGCCGGAAAAGGCGAGGACTACCGCTTCCCGGCCTTTGGAATGAACCCGACGGAGAGCTTCGGGAAGATGGTCGGGGATTTTAAGCTCGCTTAATAAAGAGTTGGGTGGGAATTGATCTCTTTCGGGCACAACCTACCAGTTTATCCCAGATGCAGTCAGCGGGGAGGAGGAAAATTGAATGAGGCGAAGAAACAAAAATTAATTATGAGATTGGGGAAGAGTGTCCCCGGGTTCTCTGCGTCTGCTGGCGGCGATGAGGGCTTCCCTAACTGTGATTCTCAGAGCCGGATTTTTGTGTGTGGTACCAGCGTGTGCCCAGATTTTATTAAGATCGGCGAACCGTTACTTATCCTCGCATCTAAAAACCCATTGAATTTCATTACTCAGTGTGCTTTCTTGTCATTTATTTACAATCCCATTCTTTGGGCGGACAATTTTGACAGTATTTTCCAGTTGGGTCATCTGTCATACAGTATCCGCCACAATACTCCAATATCTCTCCGGTCTTCTTATTTACGTAATAAAAAGGTCCATCTACTTCGGCGCGGCAGTTGACAGAAATTATATTGCCGCACCGACTCACATATTCACAGTCAGGACCATATTTTTTGGGGTCAAAATCTTTCAAGAAATTGGATTGTGGAAAAATTTTATTAAAGAAGATATATAAGGAAATAACTATGAGAATCATTACCAGCCAAACTCGTTTATTTTTCATATGCTAGTCACAAGCCATTAATGTGCAGGCTACCCGGCCGTTCCCACAGGAGCAACTGTTGCATCCATCATCGGCAGGAAAACCTTCACCCGACCGGTAGGTCTTGCCACCATACTGGCAAGACTGGGACAAGGGGTTAAGGTCCCTGGGAAAAAATACACCTAAAACAAGCCCCAAGAGGAGAGCCGCAATAATCCAGATAAATACCCAGGTTTTGTTTGCGAACATAACTCTATTCTACTATATCTGGCTACTCACCATACCAAATATCTTTACCCAGGCAATACTTATTTTCCCGGTTGCTGGAATTTACCCCGTCGACATAATATGAAAAGGGCGGAAGTTCGATTCCGGCTTCGGGAAAAATCCGGTAAACAAATTTTGCGGGGATAATTATGCCGATACAGCCGTGGGTTTTGGGCCTTAATCCCGTGGTCCCCATCCCAATGGGAAGAAAAGCCAGAAGAAAAACAGCTGTAATAAAAATTAACATCACCAAGAGTATCTTTTTCATAACCTTGGTTGCCAACCGTGGGTAAGTCAGATCAAATATTTCCCTGGTGTTCTTATTAGGGCAAGCTTTCTTCTAGCCATCGCCGATATCGCCACCATAAATCCCAGATAAAGAATTCCGCTGGCACATGCCCGTCCCAAATTCACAGGATGAATAAAAAACATTATAAAGCCGCTTCCAAAGGTACCCAGAGTGAGAAAATATGTAATTCGGAGTTTGTTTCGGGAAGGGAACAGGGCAGTAAATGTGGCTAGGCCAATGCTGAGTATTGCAAGTGCGATATGAATTACCAAAACCATGCACCAAGTATACCAATTTTGTGAGTTCTAAAAACAATCCCATCCGGGGTTTTCTGCTTTTTAAATCTTGTTTTCAAGTATTCGGGTTCAATAGAAAAGAAGGTATTGAAATATCAGATGAATATGGGAAAGAATCAGAGCTGATATTGCAGATATTGCGGAAAGGTATAATCAAAAACATCCGGCCAGCAATGTTGTGCCTTTTGCTCCAAAAAGTGG
>Ga0075704_103_pt1 | contig 80943 bp, 72 predicted proteins | sample RifGroA2_FD_67735 | JGI IMG/M metagenome (GOLD analysis project Ga0075704, IMG submission 67735) | Microgenomates (Amesbacteria) bacterium GW2011_GWA2_47_11 | reverse complement strand
GATTAGTTTGCACTTCCCAGCTGTCATTTGCCTTAGTCCCGTAATCTACTTTTACACTTACTCTTACTTCCTGCGTCTCGGTCGGGGTAGAGAAGACCTGGGAATTTTTTGGGGTAAAATACTTACTATAGTTAAAGTAGGCTACAACCAGAAGCAAGACTGCAACAACAAAAGGAAGAAATTTTCTTAAGTTCATAAACACCTGGTTTCGAGGTAATGTTGAGTAATCAGGCGACCCGACTGTTACGGTTGCGGCCCAGCGCTCGACTTCCACGAGACTTCGCTGATTACAGAGAGAAGAGTAAAATATAACCAAGGTAATGTCAACCCAACTCTTAATCAGCGTAGTTATCGTCAACTGGAATGTGGCCGATTCTCTGGTGCGCTGTCTTAATTCGGTCTTTGCTGCCGACTATCCGAATTTGGAAGTAATTGTCATCGACAACGCTTCGCAAGACACGTCAGTCAAGCTTGTTAAAACCCGGTTTCCTAAAGCCAAATTAATTATCAACTCCAAAAATCTCGGTTTTCCAAAAGCCGTAAATCAGGGACTGGCAGCTGCAAAGGGTGATTACCTGCTGGTTACAAATCCTGATGTTAAACTCCCGGAAAATTTTTTTAATCAGGCTCTGTCCTTTGCCAAATCTCATCCCCTGCTTGGCATCCTCGGCCCGAAATTTCTCGATCCGGACGGCACTCCCCAAGGCTCGGTCTTTCCGGAACCTTCGGTCGTTAACACTTTCAGGGAATATTGGCTGGGCCAGACAGGGCTAACCCAAAAATATACTCCCCAAACTTCTGTCCCCCTGCCGGTCAACGCTGTCTCCGGCGCCTGTATGTTCTTGCCGAAATCGACCATCACCCGGATCGGTAAATTCACCGAATGCATTTTTATGTATTATGAAGACCTGGATTACTGCCGCCGTGTACGGGCTGCTAGCCTGGAAGTAATTTTTCATCCCGGAATTACCGTTATTCATGAACATGGCAGGAGTACGGAAAAATCGAACCAAGAAAAGTATCGGAACTTCGTCGAATCCGTTATTTATCCGTTTCGTAAATTGGTTAAAAATCCAAATCAAGCACAGAGTGTTGAACGTTTCCGAACCGAGTCCGGGATTTGGTACAACGGTTGGTTGAAGAACACTCTTATTACCGGCACTATTTGGACTTCCCAAAAGTGGCGTGCCATATTTCATCGGTAATTCCCCAGTTTGCACGAGCCCACTGCCGGTTTCCCAAGACAGTCCAGGCTATTGCTTTATAAATTCCTCCCCCTAAAAGAATCCAGGGTAATATCAACTGCTGCCACCGGGGATTGTGTTTGGAAAACCAGTACAAAAAGCCTTTAGCCTCTCCGGCAAAAGCTTTCGCCAGGCTTTTCGTGCTTTTACCCTGCAAGTGTATGCATTTGGCTTGGGGTGTATAAAACACCTTGAAACCGGCTTTTTTTATTCGATACATCCATTCGGCTTCTTCTCCGTACATGAAATATTTTTCGTCCAGTCCGCCCGTCTTTTCCCATACTTCCCGCTTCAGCCAAATAAAGGCCCCGGTTACCCAGTCCACCTCGACAGTCGTTGCATATCGTGATTTATCTCTGACATGGATTGAATCAATCCGCCGCCGGATAAAAGGGAAATTATCCACAAACAGCATAAATAAAACAATCCGCCTTAAGGTGGGAAAAAACCCATAGGAGGCTTGGATCGTTCCGTCGGCATTTACGAGTTGGCACCCGGCAACATCACACACCGGGTGTGTGATCATAAACTTTTTCATTTGCGGTAATGTTTCCGGCAAAACATACGCGTCGGAATTCAGAAGCAATATCCATTCTCCCCGGGCCTCTCTCATTCCCTGGTTATTCGCTCCGGCAAAACCGGCATTTTTTTTATTAGCTATTAGTCTTACTTTTGGGAATTTATTTTTGATTGCTTCTGCCGACCCGTCTTCTGAAGCGTTATCCACTACAATTACCTCATCCGCCTCTTTCAGCCGGCGCAGGCACTGAAGGGTAATTTCTTTAGTATTGTAGCTGACCACCACCACCGACAGCATTGACTGTATAATATCAAAAATGGCCTTTTGGCTCAGCGGTATATTGGCTTTGTCCTTGTTTGTGCGTGGTTTTTCCGTCACTTCGGTTCCTCCGGAGTTGTTTGGCGACGAAGTAGATGTAGGCTACCAGGCATACTCCCTGTTCAAAACCGGCCGGGATTTATACGCCCAGGCATTTCCCACTTACATTCATTCCCTTTCGGAATGGCGCGCTCCGCTTTTGATGTATGCCACAGTTCCTACCGTTGCCGCATTCGGTACTTCCGAACTGGGTGTCCGCCTCCCCCAGGTGATCTTCGGTTCCCTTGCTCCCATAATACTGATGCTCTTGGTTTATCACACTACCCGCTCCAGACCCGCCGCAATTCTGGCTTCTCTCTCCCTGTCTCTTCTCCCTTGGCACATTCATTATTCCCGTGTCGCTTTCGAGGTCGTCATTATGCTTGATCTCATGCTTTTGGGGACTCTCCTGTACCTGAAACGCCGATTTTCATTGTCGCTTTTGTTCTTTGCTCTCACTTTCTACACCTACAGCACCGCCGTCATTTTCACCCCCCTCTGGCTCTTAGCTCTATTGTTGCTTACTCGTAAAAAACCCAATCTTTTAGCCCTATTACTATTTACTATTACTATTACTCCCTTTATTTTCAATTTAATTTCCGGCCGGGCCCAGGCCCGCTTTGGTTTAGTCAGTATTTTCACAAGTCAGGAAGTAATCGATAAAATTACTAACTTTCGTCAGTATCCGTCCGTATGGGAAACCGTCTTTCACAACAAACCGGAAAGTTACTTTTCCCTCTTTTTCTCAAATTACCTGCGGGCTTTTTCGCCGGAATTTCTGTTTGTCCGGGGTGACCCGGCGGTCCGCCACAATATGCAGTATATAGGCCAGCTTTTACCCCTGACTGCGCCGTTTCTTATCCTGGGTTTGTACCATCTGGTTATAGGACGCCGTTGGCTTTGGCTGGTTTGGTTGGGTTTAGCTCCCCTCCCTTCGGCTTTGACAATTGACGGTGCCTTCCACGCCACCCGGCTTTTCCTCATGATCCCGCCACTGGCCGTCGCTGTCGGCATCGGTATATCTCAGGTAGTCAATCTTAAATCGCCAATTCTAAATATCCTGTTACTATTACTATTTACTCTTCACTTTTCCCAAGTCGCCCACTATTACCTTGTCCATTACCCGACAGTCTCCTGGCGCTGGTGGCACGTCGGTTACAAATCCGCCATGCGGGAGATAAATCGGCTGGCTCCCGATTACCCCCGGGTTTTTATCAACTCCACTTACGAGCCTTCGCTTATCCGTTTTCTTTTTTATTCCGCTTACCCGCCTGCCGATTTCCACCGTCAGTTCAGTCTCGACCAGCCGCTGACAGAGATTCAGCCGGGGTATTCCGGATTTCCTCTGGGTGAAAAATACTTTTTTGGCACCTTTACCGCTCCCCCCGCCCAGGACTACCTCCTTCCCGACAGTTTGTATCTGATCAGCCAGCGTGATGACGTACCTGGCGATTGGGACTGGCGTACCGATCCCCCGCAAAATATTCAGGTCTTAAATACCGTCACCAATCCTGACCACCTTCCCATTTTCTATCTTGTCACCCGCCGTTAATGTCCGTCTACACAAAATCTTTCCTTGTAGTTCTGGTTATCTCTTTGATAGGCCGGGTGGTTTTAAGCATTACCGCTTACAGTGGAGACCTGAACAACCACATCGGCTGGGCTGAGAGTATTCTCCAGTCAGGAACTTTCGGGGCTTACGATAGGCAATATCCGGGTATCATGCAGCCCACGTATCCTCCCTTGGCTTTGTATGCTTTCGTTACCTCAACCTGGAGTTATCACGTCATCTCTGATATTTCTCACATTGCCAACAATTCATTTCCGGCTTTTCCCTCCCGGTTTATCTGGTTTTGGCAGCGCCAGCAGATTCTCCCGGCCTTCAACAAAGTACCCGCCATCCTTTCTGATATAGGTATAGGTGTATTGATATATGTTTTTCTGCGTCGAAATTTTCCCTCCCGGCCTCTTGTTTCTCTGATAGGTGCTACAGCATATCTTTTCAATCCGGCTGTCTGGTATACCAGCAGCATTTGGGGTCAGATAGAAACTCTGCCCTTATTTTTTATTTTATTATCCTATTGGTGTATTCTGCAAAAAAAAATTATCCCCTCCCATTTGGCCTTTGCCGCCGCTCTTTTGTCAAAGCAGTCCTCGATTATTTTTCTACCCGTTTTTCTGCTTGTTTCCTGGCGCTTGGCAGGTCCGGTCAGAACTGTCGTAGGGCTCCTGTTTCAGCTGCTGATTGCCTATCTGGTCTATTTGCCTTTCTTCTCCTCTCCTTCACTTCTTTGGCCGGTCAGTGTTTACTTAAACCGTATCCAAATCGGCTCGGGGTCAAATTATATTTCCGACCACGCTTTCAATCTTTGGGCGCTTGTCACCCGTCTGCAAAAGATTCCTGATACCTCTGTCGTGTTCTTGGGCCTGTCGGCAGGATTAGTCGGTCTGGCGGCTTTCATACTGTCTTACTGCCTGGCTCTACTGGTCTTGTGGAAAAAGAAGCTGACTTTTCCCGCCCTAGTCACTCTCAACGCTCTGATCCCGGCGCTGGCTTTTTTGGTGCTGACCAAGATGCATGAGCGATACTTCGCCCCGGTCTTGCCTTTCCTGGCACTTGCGGCCGCCTATTATCCATGGCTCTGGCCTGTATATGTCCTGGTTTCAGCGGCCCACCTGGCCAATCTCTACCACCTGTGGTGGTTTCCTCCGCTTCCGCCTGTTATTGCCTGGCTCATGGCCTGGCCCAATATCATGATATTAATAATGGTATTTACCGCCGGCACTCTGATTATGGCTTTTGCCTATGCCTCAGCTCAACTTTCCCAAAAATAGCTTGATCTATAGTGCTGTTCTTCTCCGGCTCTTTTTTGCCGTGTTCTTTTATCACCCCGACCTGAAAAGCCAGTTTTACCATGCCGGTTTTCTAAAAGAAGGGATAGTCAATATCTACGACTTTCTGGCTCTCCGCCGCTCGACATTGCCTTATTCAGACACTTTCAATTACCCGCCTCTTACTTATTTCGCACTGGGTGGTTGGCATATCGCGGCTTCACTGATTACCGGCCCCGGTCTGGACCTTTGGCTTTCGGACTGGAGCGACCGGCATTTATTTAACCCCGATCTTTTTACCTACATCTTGGTTCTCAAACTGCCGTATTTGCTGGCCGATTTACTCATTCTCAAACTCCTGCTGACGTTGGTTGATCCGAAATTTACTCACCGTCTGTCCCTGCTCTGGCTTTTTAACCCCGTTTCTCTTTACGCCGTGTATATGATCGGCCAGTTTGATATTCTGCCGGCATTATTGACCGTCTGGAGCCTGTTACTTGTGACCAAAAACCGTCTCACCCCGGCCGCTTTCGTTCTCGGATTAGGGGCAGCGCTAAAAACCTACCCCCTTCTTCTGGTCCCTTTCATCATATTTCGCTCCCGTAGCCCCAGCCGGATGCTGGCTGTAGGATTATCTGCGGTTTCCGGATGGCTCATTCCCATGCTGCCTTTTTTTTCCACACCCAGTTTTATCCAATCAGTTTTTCAGTCTTCCCTGGCCGGCCGGATCTTCACTACCCCGTATTTTCTCGTATTTTATCTTCTGCTTCTGGGGTTTTCTTTCCGGGACCGTTTCCGTCTGGATCTGACCCCGGAATTTATGGGTACGACGTTGGCGGTATTGATGTTTTCCCGTTTTCATGCCCAATGGGCTGTCTGGACCCTACCCTTCGTCATGTTGACACAAGCCCGCCGGCCCCGGTTGAATATTTTTGCCTCCTTTTTTGCTCTGGCCTTTTTTGCCTTAATCTTTCTGATTCCCGATCAATATCTTTCTGTGGGTTTATTTACTCCCCTTATTCCCTATCTCACAACCATTCCTCCGTTGGCGGCACAGCTGCCGCAGCTGCCTTTTGACCTGTTATTCAGAGGTTTGCTCCTTTTCAGTGGTTTTTGGTTAGTTTTATCAACCTTCACTCATGCCTCGCAAAATTCTTAATCCCGCCGTAGTTACCGGATTTTATTTGTTTATGGTTGCAGTGATGTTAGTTATTTTCATCGTTTTTGGTTTGCGTCGTATACCCGATACGGCCCAACACGAAGCCCGGCGCTTGATAAATATCACCAGTCTTCAGCCGGTTTCTCAGACAGTAGTCCCTCGGAAAAACGGATTAAACACGGTCCTTATATTTTTCCGCAATCCCAATCTGGCCAATACCGACAGGCTGATTTTCTCACTGTCCCAAAAAACAGGCGAAGAGATAAGAAGGATTGATCTAAGCGGCCGAAATATTGGTGACGGGGTAACGGTTCGCTTTCAATTTCCTCCTGTTGTGGATTCTTCCGGCCGGACTTATATCCTGGCCCTGCAGGCTCCGGATACCCCGCCGTCCTCCCCCAACCCTTTAAGTATCGGTACTTCAGTGGAAGACGCCTATCCGGCCGGCCGGCTCACTAGTCCTGCGGGTGAGACAGGGGACCTCTCTTTCCAGCTGTTTTACTCGCCTCTTGATAAACGGGAATTGACAACCGAGCTGGGTCTGCTTTTTTGGTCTCGCTTAGTCTCCTTACGCCTGTTGTTGATATTTGCCTTAGCTTTTCTTTTTTCGGTCAGGTTCCTGCAATTCTGTATACCACAAACCCCTGGGGATCGATAACCTCTTTTATTATCGGGATGCCGTCCCGTTTCAGATCCGTTTCCGGTAATGAATAGACACTGCCGATAAACAGGACGCCTTTTTCATCCCGGTCTTTGGGCCAGTAGATTTTTCGGAAAACGAATTTCCCGTAATCAAAAATTTGCCTGTTGGCCGGTACTGCCTCCGGTGATCCCAGATCGTGTTGGTATTTTTCCGGTGGATATTTTCCGTAAAACAGGGTAAAGATGTGGGGTTGAGCCTGGGGTGTTTCCCATACCACTCGATCATATTTATCGATAATCGGGGTGATCTCCGCCATAGTTTCCCGAAATCCCCATTGCCATTTTCCGTATTCGGCATAAGGGACATAAAACCATATCGTATTGAACAGCCAGCAAACATTTATAAACCCCCAGGAAGCAAAAGTTGCCCCCGTCACTAATTTTTTCCATCCCTGGCGTAAATAGTGCGTAAATAACTGAGATATTCCTATCGCACTGACTATGCTAAAAGCTGCAAACAGAGGTAATACTCTCACCGGGGTAAACCAGCTCCAAGTAAGTACGGCCGGAAGTGATCCACTTATCACCCAAGCCGTCAACAGGGGGTATTTTTTAGGTTTGGTCAGTAAGTAATACATCCCGATTGCCCAAAATCCAAACTCGAAGGTGTAAAAGGGTGCAAACCCGGTAATATTCTGGTTCGGTTCGTTACTGCCTCTCACAAACAGGTTGACCGGAGAAAAATAAGCAAAATATCTGTCCGCCATATTTGCCGCCAGGGAGTAAATCGACTTTTCCTGCCGCCAAACTTTGAGAATGCTGGTTGAGGAGAAGCGGGTTAAAGATGAACCTGAGGCTATTCCGTAGACCAGAGGCAAAAACGCCGCTCCTGCCGCAATCCACCAATACCGATATGCAAATATTTTTCCCTTAAGTCTGTAAACTATCCACACCCCCACCAGCGGCAGGTAAATTTTGGCCGAATGGTACGCCAGCACATTTACTCCGGCCAGGACTAAAGCTGCAAAATAATACTTCATCTTTCTTTCCCCGAGTACCAGCAAGTAAACGGTAGCCAGGCTGATAGCCAGGGCCAGGTTAGCTTCCCAGGCCCCCCGGGAAAACAAAATGCTCCAGGGTTCCATGGCTCTGAGTCCGGCGGCCGTAACCGCTGTTACCTCGTTTTCTACCAGCTTATTGGTAATCAAAAAAACTAAGGCCACACTGGCTACTCCGGCTATAGCGGACACCAGCCTGGTATTAAATTCATTCAGCTCGGCCATTCCTACTATAGGAGCGGTCAGATATGCATAAAGGGGTGGTTTATAATCCTCAAAAGATCTCAAAGCCAATGGCATTTTGTAACCATACTCATCCTTACCCGTCAGCCACAGTGAGTACGCGTTATATCCCAATGCCGCCTCATCCCAATTTACCGCAGGAGGAGACTTTCCCAAACCCGCAAACCTCAAACCTGCCGCCAAAAGCATTATCGAGGTTAAGGTCAGTCTGATTGTAAGTTTTCTAATATCCATAAACCTGCTCCGTAACGGTATACCAGCTCATCGCCGGCCGGGATCTTGGTTAATTTTTCTTCCGGTACTTGGGCAAATTCTCCGGGCAGCCCCAACCAGGCTGATCGGGCTGGGATTTTATTTTCTCCTTTCAGCTCAAAACTTCCAAAAATGACCTTCTCCCAACTCCATCGTATTCCGGCTTCTTTTTGCCTCCAATATAAATCCGGTTCCCATATTCCGTAAAAAGCAAACATTAAAGGGCTCGGCCCGAATTTGTCGGTTACCATGATTTCGGCATAGTTATTTTTATTTTTGGCAACCCACTCGTACATCACCCGGTATAAATATCCGTCTGCCGGTCTGTAATCAAACGGCCTCGTCCACACAAGCCGGCCCAATTGCCAGCTGCCCAGCAAATACAACCCGAAAACCAGCCATCTTAATACCTTCCTGTCGACGTTATCCCAGCTTTTGGCTATCAACCAAACCATCAGGGGTAATCCGGCTACAGCGCTGAGGTGGAAATATTTTTTTTCCAATATCATCGCCGGAATCACAGCACACCAAAACAAAACCCTTATTTCATTACCCAATTTTTTCCGGGTAATAAACCAAAATCCGGATAATAGAATCGGAATTTCCCAAAAATACAGCAAATTCAAATGCCCTTTGGGGGGCAGTCCGGACATTCCGGTCAATACCCAGGCAGACAGGGGTGCCGTCAATTGTTCAAAATCCCAAAGCGAAACCAGCTTAGTCAGGGTTAACTGTAAAAAAAAGCCGGGTTTGTTGTACAGGATCTTTCTTACGCCGGAGGGTAGAAGATATTGCCGGTTCGCCGCCAAAAAGATTAATTTTTGCGTTTCGTCAACTTGTTTTGCCAGCTGCCCTACTGACAATTTTGTTATCAAAGTTGGTTCAAACGCTTTTTTCAGATAAATATTATTAGGCAAAATCATCAAAATTACTACCGCCAAACCCATACCCAACCAGACAGTTAAGGCTTTCAAATTCCGAAATTTAAGTTCCCGTGCTACCTCATTTATCCAAATTACCGCACCTGCAAAAAGACCTGTCAGTGATGACAAAAAAACTACGAGCCACAGGCATTTTTTAGCTAGTTGGTTCCGGCTTATCACAAAAGCTATAATTGCTGCCAGAGTTATCGCTTCCGGCAGATGCCACATAGTCAGATAAAGCAGCCATGGGCTGGTTACCGCAATTAATACCGGCCACACTCTGTTTTTCACATTTCCCCTGACTAGTCTGAAAATCCCGTATACCAGTCCTGTTTGGACCACCCATCCCAATACCCGTAGTTGGGTTTCCCCCGTACCGAAAATTTTATACCAGACGGCCTCTGCCAGAAATGGGACCACAAACAAGCTGTACCCCTTTTCTTTCATCTCCCGGTTAAATACTTCCTCTTGGGTTGTCCCCCAGCTGAACGCCGTATAACCCAAAGTTGCCTGATCGACACTTACCCCCAGCGGGATCTTTATGGCCGCACCCAGCCAAACAAGCATAATCAAGGCTGCCCCTATTCCTGCCCATCTATTCACCCTTGTACTCTAAACCTACCAAACTCGAATTTGCAACCGGTATGACACCAAAATATAATGGATTTGTGAAAACATTAGGGTTAATCGGCATCCTGATCTTGGGATTGGCCCTGCGGATTATCTGGCTGGACAAATACCCTCCCGGCTTTACCCCCGACGAAGCCGCGTTTGGCTACAACGCTTATTCCTTGATCCAAACCGGTAAAGATGAGTGGGGGACTGCCTGGTATTCACTGCCCTTCACCAACCTGAAGTCATTCGGAGACTACAAACTGCCTCTTTATGCCTTTTTGACAATCCCTTCGATAAAATATTTTGGCTTAAACGAATTCTCCGTCCGCCTCCCCAACGCCATTATTGGTACGCTGGCCGTGTTGGCCATTTATCTTTTGACCAAAGAATTATTTACCTCCCTCTATTCTCCCCCTCCTAATCTAGGATGGGGACGGGGGGTGGTACTGGATGCACCGATGATTGCGGCTCTCTTGTTCGCCATTTCGCCCTGGTCCATCCAGTTGTCCCGTGGTGCATTCGAAGCCAATCTGGTTACTTTGTTCCTGCCGCTGGGGTTATACCTGTTTCTGTCCGGATCGGCTTTTTGGTCAGCCGTGGTTTTGGGTCTCAATTTTTACTCATATCACTCGGCCAGACTATTAGCACTGCCGGTTATATTGATCCTGCTATTTTTTCGTCCTGCAAAAATCCGCTTGTCTGTTTTTCTGGTCACTCTGGTGCTGGTTATGGTTCCGGGTATTTGGTCAATGTTTTCCGGGAACAGTTCCCGGGTAACCGACGTGAGTATTTTAAGCCCCACTGACGATTGGCAGGCGGTTTCAGACCGCCGCTTTATTGCTCGTATTTCCGGTTTGCCCGACTCATTAGCGCGGGTTTTTTCCAATAAACTTAACTTTACCTTCTCGGTGTTTGTTCATAATTACCTATCTTATTTCTCTCCTCAGTTTTTATTTACACAAGGGCCGGCGGAAGGCACCTACGGTATGCTCCCGGGTAGAGGAGTGCTTTATTTAATCGAACTGCCCCTTTTAATATCATTTTTGGTGCTGTTTATCAAAAAACCACGCAAAGAATTATTACTATTACTATTGCTATTTACTCTTACCCCCATTCCCGCCGCCTTAGCCAAAGGTCCCGGTTACGCCGCCAACCGGGCCGCGGTCATGATCCCGTTCCTGCTAATTGCTTCAGCCATCGGTTTGGCCTACGTGATCAATAGTTTAATTAAATGGATCGCTCCTCGATTACTATTACTATTTACTATTACTATTTACTTATTATCTCTTCTCTTCTTTCTAGAATCTTATATCTATCATTCCGGATCCCAAATAGGTCCAGCCATGCTTTACGGTCGCAGAGAGGCTTTCACCCGGGTGGCAAATTTGTCAGCCGAATTCCCCGAAGTCCGTATCAGCCGTTCTTTGTCCGAGCCGCATATTTACCTGGCTTTCTACACCTCCTTACTACCATCCGTATATCAGATTTCGGCTCAAAATTGGCCGGATTTAAAAAGCTTGGGCCTAAAGTTTTTAGACCAGTACGACGGTTACACCTTAGGTAAATACCGTTTCGGCGACCTGCATCTATCTGATCCGGTTACCGTACCCACTTTATTCATCGGCTCCCCCTCGGATTTTCCCAGCCATTATTCTGAATATTTCCATATCGACTCTCCCGACGGCCGGTCCGTCATAAAAGTAGCCAGGAAAGACCCCATATGAACCGCCCTATTTACTATTCACTATTACTATTAATTCTCCCGACCTTCTCCCTGCTTTTCCGTCCCGGCCTTCATACCACTCATGATTTCCACTTTTTTCGTCAATTTGAATTTGATCGCTGTATTGCCGACGGGATTTTCCCCTGCCGCTGGTCTGCCAATGCCGGCATGGGTTACGGCGAACCGGTTTACAACTATTATGGCCAGTTTCCTTATTGGCTGGGCCAAGTCTTTCGCTTCGTGAATTTTTCCGTTATCGATTCAGTCAAGTCAGTATTCATTGTATCGCTACTGCTGTCTGCTGTGTTCATGTACCTGCTGGCCCGCAGGTTCTGGGGCAACTTAGGTGGTTTGATTTCTGCCGCCTTTTACGTCTACGCTCCTTACCGGGCAGTCGACGTCTGGGTCAGAGGTGCCTTACCCGAATCCCTGGCTTTCGTTTTTTATCCGGTCATCCTTTGGGTTTTGGATCTGTACTTGGAGACCCCCCGCCCCAAATATCTGTGGGCTTTAGCGCTGGCCGGCTCAGCCCTGATCTTGACACATAATCTTTCCGCCTTGATGTTTGTCCCTTTTGCTCTTGTTTGGTATTTCTGGCGAGCTGGAAGCCTTAGGCGTCTTACTTCCGCTCCCGGACTGTTGTTGGCTTTCATCGCCAGCCTCCTCTTGGCCGCTTTTTATCTTTTTCCGGTGATTTTTGAAAGCCGTCTGGTTACTTTAAGTGAAACTACTAAAGTTTATTACGAGTATGGCTTGCATTTTGCCTCACTTAGTCAGCTCTTTCTTTCTCGTTTTTGGGGTTACGGCGGCTCAGTCTGGGGTCCGAATGACACCATGAGCTTTTCCGTGGGTCACCTCCACTGGTTAGCCCCCTTACTTACTCTGACTTGGCTTTTTCTGCGTCGTCAATTCCGTTCACCTATTACTGTGTACTGTTTACTATTTACTTTCCTCGGTTTTTTCGCCATCTTTCTCACTCATGGCAAATCGGACTTTTTGTGGCGGCTCCTGCCCCCGATGCTCTATATCCAGTTTCCCTGGCGCTTTCTTACCATGTCTACTCTCTGGTTATCTCTTGCTTCCGGGGTAGTTTCTAAAATTCTACCAAACAAAATTATTCCCTATTTACTATTACTATTACTATTTACTAACTCCGGCTTCTTCCGTCCTGACATTTGGCGCTCCATTACTGACTCCCAGCAGTTCTCCGGGCAGTTGTGGGACGAGCAGCGTTCTTCATCCCTTTCCGACTACTGGCCAAAATACGCATCCCGTCTTCCCGCAGAATTTGCCCCTTCCTTGCCGGATGTAGTATCCGGAAACGTAGCGATCTTTGGCTTTCAGAAACTTTCTCAGTCTGCCGAGGCTACCCTTGCGGTTGATTCCGAATCGGCAGAAATCCGCTTTCCCATAGCTTACTTCCCCGGTTGGCAGGGGAAAGTCTCCGGTAAAACTCTGGCTGTCTATCCTTCCGGAGAGTTGGGATTGGTAACTCTTAAACTTCCTGCCGGAATTCATGATATTCGTCTCTCGTTTGCTGATACTCCCGTCCGCCGCATGGGCAACTTAATCAGTTTGGCTGCCCTGATACTTTTACCGGTTTCCTACTCGATCAAAATCAAAAATCATGCCTCCGCCTAAACGCCGTCTTGGCTTACTGTTAACCATCGTCGCCCTGGGCCTGTTTTTGCGCCTGGTTTGGTTGTCAGATTTTCCTCCCAGCCTCAACTGGGACGAAGCCAGTCTGGGTTATAACGCTTATTCTCTACTTAAAACCGGCCATGACGAATGGGGCGTAGCCTTTCCGGCTATCTTTCGGGCTTTTGGTGATTACAAGTTACCCGGGTATGTATATTTGGCAGTGCCGGCTGTCAAATTATTCGGTCTTACGGTCCCGGGAGTACGTCTGCCTTCCGCTTTGGCTGGTACAATGTTAATTTTCGTTACCTATCTGCTTGCCCGGGCTTTTTTTTCCGACACCCGCATCTCACTTTTGGCCTCATTTCTCGTGGCTGTCGAACCCTGGACATGGTTTCTTTCCCGCGTTGCCCTCGAAGCCAATCTTGCCGCCCTTCTTATAGCCCTGGGATTATTATTTATTCTGCGGCGCCAAACAGTATGGGCTGTTTTTTTCCTGGGTCTATCAGTGTGGACATACAACTCCGCCCGCCTTTTCGTCCCAATTCTTTTGCTCTCTTTCTGGTTAATTCTCCGGCGTCTTAAGCTGTTACCTATTCACTATTTACTGTTAACTATTTTATTCATCCCCATGTTTTTCCAACTTCTCTCTCCAGTAGGTCTCGCCCGATTCAACTGGGTTTCACCCATCGACCAGGGTGCCGTCAACAGGATAAACGAACTGCGAAGTTCGTCGCAATTACCGGCTCCGCTCTCTCGTTTTATTTACAACAGACCTTCCTATTTACTATTTACTATTACTATTAACTATTTCGGCCACTTCTCTCCCGACTTTCTCTTTCTCAAAGGCGGCAGCCATTATCAGTTTAATATCCCGAGGTCTGGCCTATTATCAGTTATCAATCTCCCTCTTTTTTATCTGGGTATATTTTTGATTTTTAAATCCGGAAACGTAAATCATAAACCGCTATTGATATTATGGCTTTTTATGGCCCCGCTTCCCGGAAGTCTAACCCGTGACGCCCCCCACACCCTGCGGGCAATGACATTGCTTCCCGCCCCTATGCTGGTAATCAGTTTTGCCGCAGTTACTCTCTGGCAACGCCTCAAAAAATTCTCACTCCAAATTGCCTCCGTTTACATAATCATTCTGTTTTTAAGTCTTGTGTATTACTTCATCACTCTGATTCCGGTATACCGTTCGACTTATTCCTGGGCTTGGCAATACGGGTTTAAAGAAGCTGTAAGTTACGTCAAAGCTCATTACGACGAATATGACCGGATTATTATTACCAAAAAATACGGCGAACCCCATATCTTTTTCCTTTTTTACTGGCCGGTCGACCCGGTCGCATATCAATCCGACCCGGGTTTAGTACGCTATTTCCGTTCCGATTGGTATTGGGTGGATAGCTTTGCCAAATTCAGGTTTGTCAACGACTGGGAGATGAAGGATATAGTCAGCTTACCCCACCCCGGCGAAAAATATCTGATAGTTGCCGGTCCCGAAAATATTCCCGCAGGCACAGTTTTATCTCAAATCAGCTTTCTCGACGGCTCCCCCGCATTTATCATAAAAGAGCTTTAATATGCCCTCTAATCTCATCTTCCCCTATAACCAACAAACTCAAGTTTGCAAATATAAACGAGGGTTTTTGGGTATATGCCCGACGCGGTTCACTATGCAGACCGGAGGAAGTTGGGCATATCTCTCATACTCTGGAGTATGGTAGTAATACAAAACTAACTATGCGATCAAAAGTTATTTTATTTTTAATAATCGTAATCGGGTTTACTTTACGGCTTTACAAGCTGGATGCCCGCCCGGCGGGGTTTACCTGGGACGAGGCCGCATTGGGTTACAATGCCTACTCTCTTTTAAAAACCGCCCGCGATGAACACGGCGCCCTTGCCCCGGTTATTTTCAAGTCCTTCGGCGATTACAAACCCGGGCTTTATGTTTATTTCACCGTTCCTTCAGTAGCAATATTCGGTCTGTCTGAATTTTCCACCCGTCTCCCCTCGGCCATTTTCGGCACGTTGTTAATACTTTTAATTTATGCTCTTTCTCGACAATTATTATTAACCTCACCTCTCCGGCTCCCCTCTCCTAAGTTAGGAGAGGGAAGGGTGAGGTATGAAGAGAATTCACCTCTGGCGGCAGCCTTGCTTCTTGCCATTTCCCCTTGGGCTGTTCATTTCTCCCGCGGCGCTTGGGAAGCCAATCTGGCCTTGCTCCTTACTACACTGGCCTCAGTCTTGTATCTGCGTCGCAGCTTTACTTTAGCTGTGCTCTTTTTCGGCCTGACCTTCTGGTCCTATCAGGGGGCCAAACTTTTCACCCCGCTTATTCTGACCAGTTTGTTTATGGTATTCAAGCCTAAAATCGGCCTTAAACAAATTTTCTATTCACTATTACTATTACTATTAACTCTCACCCCGATACTGCTTGGATTTTCCAGTCAATCTGGCCGCCTCAAAGTATTCAACGTCTTTAGCTACACCCGGTCCCAAGATTCAATTTCTGGTATTTTACGCCAGGATAAAACCGATACCCCAAACTGGATTTATTATTTATGGCACTCCGAAAGTCTCGATCAGTTTCGGGGTATTGTCGAAAGGTACTTAAACCACTTCTCCCCCCGTTTCCTGTTTGTCGATGGCGACTGGTCAAACTCACGCCACTCCACCCCGTATCAGGGTTATCTTTATTATCCCGAAATTCTCATCCTTGTTATGGGTATCTGTCTTTTGATTAAAAAATTTGACTCGTCCTCTAAATTTATACTTTTCTGGCTGCTGCTTGCTCCTTTACCCTCTGCCTTTTCCCGTGACATTGTATCCGGTGTCCGTTCCCTGCCCATGATAATTCCGCTAGTTGTTATAAGCGGCATAGGTTTGGCCAAGTTATCCAAGAATATTGCCTATCTATTTTTGTTTTCTTGTGCCCTTTTGATCTTTCTCGTTTACTATCTGGATTTATTCTATGTTCACTCACCCCATTATTCTGCCGATTCCTGGCTTTATCCCTACAAACCCGCTCTGCAACTGGTAAAAAATAATCTTCCCGATTTTAACCGGGTTATCATCACCAATACTCTCGGCCAACCGTATATCTTCACCCTTTTTTATTACCGTATTGACCCCACAGTCTTTCAACAAAAATCAACTTTTGTGGCCAACCAGAGCGGTGACGTCGGAGAAGTCACCAACTTCGATAAATTTTATTTTCAAAAAGTAGATTGGCCCGCCCGACGGGGAGACACTTCTACCCTTATTGTGGGAAATCAATACGAACTGCCTGATCAGGATATGAACCCTCCCAATCTGGTCCGTCTGGGGGAAATCTATTTACCAAACGGCATCCACGCCCTCCGTGTAGTTGGTCTTAAATAATATGTCCAAAAATATTCTGATATCCATTTTGATTTTAGCCGCAGCCTTGCGCTTATTCGGTCTCACCCGTTATCCGGCAGGACTTAATGCCGATGAAGCCGCCCTGGGCTACAACGCTTATTCCCTGATGCTGACGGGCAAGGATGAGCATGGCCATGCCTGGCCGGTGAATCTCGAATCCTTCGGCGATTTCAAGCCCGCTTTTTATTCCTACTTTCTCATCCCGTTTATCAAAGTATTCGGTTTGACGGAGCTGGCCATCCGTTTACCCTCGGCTCTGGCCGGGATCCTAGCAGTACTGTTTATTTATTTGCTGACAAAGGAACTCACCTCTCTTGCGGGTGAGTTTATGGGTCTAACCTCAGCACTTCTACTAGCAATCTCGCCCTGGCATCTCCATTTTTCCCGCGGGGCTTGGGAAGTCAACCTGGCCACCACTTTCATTCTCCTGGGTACTTGGCTTTTTCTAAAATGGTTAAAAAATCCAAAAATTATTTTCCTATTACTTTTTACTTTAAACTTTACACTATCCCTTTATACTTATCAGTCTGCCAGAGTAATTGCACCACTTTTAGGTTTAGGGTTTTTGATTTGTTATTTTCCGATATTTACAAAACATTTAAGGCAAACAATAACCGCCGGGATTTTATTGTTTTTGTTACTGATCCCTCTGACCTACAATCTAATTACGAGTGACGCTTCCTCCCGTCTCTCCGGCGTGGGTCTACTGGCTGATGCTGGGCCTTTAAACCGGGTCAAAGAATTCAGAGGCCAGCACGGAAATCCCAACTCACCCTTGGGTCGGGTTTTGCATAACCGCCCGGTCATTTACTCGATCCAATTCATGAAAAATTACCTGGATCATTTTAACGGTGCCTTTTTATTCATCAGTGGCGACGTTATTCCCAGAAATCGTGTTCCCGAAACAGGTCTTTTATATATGACCGACTTTATTTTACTGTTCTTAGGAGTAATTTATTTACTACGAACTTCGAACTATGAACCACGAACTAAGATAATCTGGTTGTGGTTATTTATTGCCCCGGTAGCCTCCGCGTTGACTTTTCAGACTCCCCACGCTCTCCGGTCCCAAAGCCTGGTTATCCCTCTGACCATTATTTCCTCCGCAGGTTTATTTAACTTAGTAAATATAATTTTAAAATTAAAAATTAAAAATTTAAAATTTATTGCATACGGCATATTATTTTTTGGGTATTTCTGGCAAGTGTCACGTTACTTACATCAATACTATATCCACTATCCTCAAACCTACCCCTTTGCTTGGGAATACGGTTTTAAGGAACTGGTCGCCTATACCGAATCAGTCAGAGATAGATACGACCAAATTATGGTGACAGACAAATACGACCAGCCTTATATTCTCTTCCTTTTCTACTCGCGTTTTCCGCCCGCACAATTCCAAGGCCGTCATAAGTTGACTTTGCGCGATAAATACAATTTTTCTACTGTTAGGGAATTTGATAAATATAAATTTGAAAATACTCCCTGGGAAAAGGTTCGTGATATCCATTCCACCTTGATAGTCGCTGCTCCGGAAGATATCCCCGAAGTAGGAGTAAATGTTGTCAAGACAATTTATTTCCCAAGCAATCAACCAGCCTTTAAAATAGTCTCAAATTAATGAAAACTTTAAAGCTTTCGGTTGTCTTGGCTACTCATAATGAAGCGGCTAATTTGGGTAGGTGCCTCAAAGCAATTATAGGTCTGGCCGATGAAATAGTGATTATTGACGGCAGATCCACTGATGACACAGTCAAAATCGCCAAAAAATTTGAGGCCAGGGTCACTCTGACCGACAATCTCCCCAACTTTCACATAATGAAAAACATGGCGATTGATGCGGCGAAAGGGGAGTGGGTATTACAGCTTGACGCCGATGAAATTGTCTCCCCCGAACTGGCTCGCGAAATCCAATCTACGATCAACGATGAACGGTCAACGATGAACGGCTACTGGCTTAATCGTAAAAACTGGTTTCTGGATCGCTTCCTGACCAAAGGCGGCCAGTACCCTGATCCCACTCTTCGCCTTTATCGCCGCGGCTTCGGCCGGCTGCCTGCCAGGGACGTCCACGAACAGGCTGTTGTCAAAGGGCCAACCGGGTATCTGAAATCAGAACTTCTCCATTACCGCGACACCTCTTTTGCCAAATATTTAGACGGTTTCAACCTCTATACTTCTTTTATCGCTGGCCAGATGCAGACCCAAAAACTCAAATTCAATATATTAAATGTTCTTCTCTATCTCTATCTCAAACCTCTATCTACATTTATTAAAATATACTTCCGTCACCGTGGTTATGTAGATGGTTACCCGGGGTTTGTTTTTGCCCTTTTTTCCGGTTTGGTCCACGCCGTTTCATATATCAAATACTGGCAAATAACTAAATATCCCGAAAACTCCTCCTTCCCCCTCTTTGATAAAGAGGGGGACCAGAGGGGGAGTTCATGATATGACCCGTGTTGGTTTCATAACTTCCCCATTAACTTCCGGTCACTCCGGTCGCGGCGTCGGCTTCTATGTCAAACGCCTCTTACCTCACCTCAAATCCCAAGCCCCCAACTTCGGGTTTGAAATTTTTGAAATTGAAAATTTATTAAAAATTAAAAAATTAAAATTAAAAATTGTCCACTACCCTTTCTTCGACCTCTTTACTCCCTCTTTGCCTTTAATTTCACCCGCAAAAACCATTATAACTATTCATGACGTTATCCCCCTGGAGTTCCCTGATTATTACCCTCCCGGAATCAAAGGCAAACTGGCGTTAACCTGGCAAAAATTGGCCCTAAGCCGGGCCGAACGGGTTATAACGGATTCTTACGCTTCAATAAAAGCCATCAGAAAACATTTATCCGTCCCTCACGACAAAATAAAGTTGGTTTATCTGGCACCCGGCTTGGAATTTAAACCCCTGGCAGATCCAAAAATTCTCGCCTCAGTCCTTCGTAAATACCGCCTGCCCGCAAAATTTATTCTTTACGTCGGCGATATTAACTGGAACAAAAACCTGCCCACCTTGGCTGAGGCCTGCCAAAAAATCCAAATTCCACTCGTCTTGGTAGGCAAACAAGTCGCGAATCTTGAACAGCTTGACACTTCCCATCCCGAACTGTCCCATCTCTCAAATCTCAAATCTCAAATCTCAAATCTAACCGTCAGGCGCCTGGGCTTTGTCCCCGAATCCGATCTAGTAGCCATCTATAACCTGGCTACAGTTTATTGCCAGCCTTCTTATGCCGAAGGTTTTGGTCTACCGGTTCTGGAAGCTATGACCTGTGGAACGCCGGTTATCTGCAGCCGCAGCCATTCCCTGCCCGAGATTGCCGGTGACGCAGCGATCTTTTTCGATCCCTATTCTGCTGCTGATTTGATTAATAAAATTATTTTTGTCCTATCTGATAAAAACCTGCAACAGAAGCTTTCCGCTGGCGGAATTGAACAAGCCGCAAAATTCACTTGGACAAAAACTGCCAGGGAAACTTTGCAAGTCTACCAAGAAGTAATGTAAGATTACTCTCGCCCCATGAGTTTTCCTAAGATTCTTCGCCTATTTTTACTCTGGCAGCTGGTAATTATTCTTATCACCGCGGCCGCATTTACCCTTCTTCCCCTACGCACGACATTTATCGGCGGTTCCGACCAAGCCAGCCGGGTTGACCCTCAGCCTTATATCAGAAACCCCCTGCTTTACTCCCGGGCGAATTTTGACGGTATCCATTACGTTGATGTTGCCCGTAAGGGTTACGGTTATGCCCAACAAGCTTTTTTCCCATTATATCCTCGTTTAATCAATATTTTGTCAAAATATATTCACCCTCCGGCTCTGGCCGGAATTCTTATTTCTCTGGCCTCTTTCTTGGTTGGACTTATCTATTTTGCCCGGTTAATCAGACTGGATTATTCTCCCAAAGTCGCTTTCTGGACTATTGTTGCGCTTTTGGTTTTTCCTACCAGCTTCTTCATTTCGGCTGTGTATACCGAAGGCCTGTTTTTTTTGCAGGTAATATTGGCCTTTTATTTTGCCCGGACCGGTCGCTGGTGGGCAGCCAGCATAATCGGGATGTCAGCTTCTTACACCCGCTTTGCCGGCGTGTTTCTCTTCCCCGCCCTGATACTGGAATGGTGGCACCAGCGTTCCCATCCTGAATCACGTAAGAAACCCGGAATATCTGATCTTTTATGTCTGGCATTTATCCCCTTGGGCTTGGTAATTTTTATGCACTATTTGTATCACACTACCGGCGATTTGTTGGCCTTTATTCATGTTCAAAAACTTTTCCAGCAGGGCCGGGGGGATAAAATTATTATGATATACCAGGTTTACTGGCGTTACTTAAAAATGATCTTCACTGTCAACCGGAGTGACCCCTTGTATTTAACCATACTTTTGGAATTTTTCTCGGCAATTCTTTTCACCGTCACTTCAGTTGTTTCCCTGATCAAACAAAGAGCTTCTTATTCCCTATTTAATGTTTTAAATTTTATTACCCCTACACTTTCCGGCACTTTTACTTCCGTACCCCGGTATGTGTTGCTTTGTTTTCCCTCCTTTTTGTTATTTGGGCAATGGTTGTCCCTAGCCTCCGGAACATACCGTAGGTTATACATAGCAGCCAGCTTGGGCCTATTTATCTTGTTTTTAATGTTGTTTGTCCGGGGTTACTGGGTAGCATGAAGGTTTTTGTCATCATCCCCGCTTACAATGAACATTACCGCCTGCCTGCTGTATTGGAAAAAACCCGCAGACTATATCCGCGGCTACCGCTGGTAGTTGTTGATGACGGATCAGAACATCCGATTAAAAAATTAACTATACCTGGAATAATTTGGCTGCGGCACCAGGTAAATTTAGGTAAGGGTGCGTCTCTAAAAACTGGCGCTGAATATTCATTTTCACACGGGGCAGATGGAGTGATATTTATGGACTCGGACGGACAGCATGACCCGGTGGAAATAAAAAAGTTTATAGACTATCTCAATCGCGGATCTGATTTGGTATTTGGATCCCGCCGCCCTTCTCTGGATACACCGCTCGTCCGTCTCCTGGGAAAAAAATTGTCTTCAGTATACATCAACCTGTTATTTGGAGTTTATATTTCTGACATATTATCGGGTTTTCGCGCCCTGAGCCGGTCTGCATACAGATATGTCAAATGGGATTCATCCAGATACGGTGTGGAGTCGGAAATGGTAGCCCGTTTGGGAAAATACAGAAAACTGCTTAAATACGTTGAATTTCCGGTAGAAACCATCTATATTGACAAGTACAAAGGCGTCACTGTAGTGGATGCCCTAAAAATCTTTAGTCACTCTCTATGGTGGAAACTCTCTTAGGTATCCAAATCCTGGCCGGGTTGTTTGCTTGTTTTATGCTTTACGTAGCTTTTGTGCATTTCAAACAAAGAAATATTGACCGCTTTGAAATGCTTTTTTGGGCAGGTGTTTGGGGAGCATTTTTATACTTTGCCCTTTTTCCCCGTGTCCTCGACCCCCTTCTGGCACGTCTTTTTGTCGCCCGGTCTATGGATTTGTTGTTCATTATCGCCTTTATGATTCTGGCTTACCTGGGTTTTCAAAACCATGTAGGTATCAAATGGGTCCAGCGCCAAATAGAGACTATGGTTAGAAGCAAAACCCTAAAAAATGCCCATCAGAAGTAAGAAAAAGAGACTCCAAAGATGCCTGGTCACGGGCGTGACCGGTTTTGCCGGCTCGCACATGGCCGAGCTTCTGCTTGCAGAAGGTTACGAAGTATTCGGTGTCGTCCGCTGGAGGTCGCGGTCCGAACACATAGATCATTTAAACGGTCGTCTGCATTTATTGGAAGGGGATTTGTTGGACTTAAGATCCCTTCAGGACGTTATGCTCTCCGTCTTGCCTGATTATATTTTTCATCTGGCTGCTCAAAGTTTTGTTCCCACCTCCTGGACTTCTCCTTCAGTAACTTTCGAAACAAACGTCGTCGGTTCCTGTAATTTATTTGAAGCGGTTAGGTCAGCGCAAATTAATCCGGTTATCCACATTGCTTGTTCCAGCGAAGAATATGGCCTGGTTTATCCCCATGAGGCTCCCATCAAAGAAACTAATCCCTTGCGCCCTTTATCTCCCTATGCGGTATCTAAAGTGGCCATGGACTTCATGGGTTATCAATACTTCAAAAACTATGGATTAAAAATAATCCGCACTCGGGGATTCAACCATGAAGGTCCCCGCAGGGGAGAGGTCTTTGTCTCCTCAACTTTTGCCAAACAAGTTGCTCTCATTGAAGCCGGACTGCAAACGCCCGTAGTTTATGTAGGAAATCTTGAAGCCAAGCGGGATTATACAGACGTTCGGGATATGGTCAGGGGCTATTACCTGGCAGCCATGAAGTGTGAGCCGGGGGAAGTATACAATATTTGCTCCGGTCGGGCTTGGGTGATCCGGGATGTACTTGACTATTTGATTTCCATAAGTAGGGTGAAAAAAATTAAAGTTCTGGAAGACCCCAAGCGTTTACGACCTTCCGATGTACCTCTCCTTCTGGGAGACAATTCAAGATTTGTCGCCAAAACAGGCTGGAAGCCGCAAATTAAGTTTGAACAAACTCTTTCAGACACACTCGACTACTGGCGGGCTAGAGTCTAGCCATGGTTTACCCCCGTATTTCAGTTATTACCCCGTCTTTTAACCAGGCCGGTTTCCTGGAGCAGACCATTAAATCCGTAATTGACCAAAATTATCCAAACCTCGAATACTTAATCTTAGATGGCGGATCAACCGATGGTTCGCGAGCGTTAATAAAAAAATACGCGGCCAAGTATCCCAAAATAATTCGTTGGCGGTCACATCATGACAAAGGCCAGGTTACTGCTATCAATGAGGGTCTAAAAAAAGCCACCGGGGACATTATTGCCTATCTTAACTCTGATGATTATTACCTTCCCGACGCTTTTTATCAGGTGGCCGATTATTTTTCCCGGCACCCCGACCGGTACTGGTTAGTAGGTAATTGCCGGGTTTCTGACCCCAAACTTTCCTGGACATTCTTTTTAAAACAACTTTGGCCTATTCATATTTTTCCCTGGGCTTTATATATCTACAACACCGTCAATCAACCGGCGGTTTTTCTCACCCGTAGTTTGGTAGAACGGGTGGGTAAGTTTGATAGCCGGTATCACTATGCTTTTGATTACGATTATTGGCTGCGCTGCCAGAAATTGGGATTGCCGGGTAGGGTTATGCAGGAGTTGTCAGTATTCAGAATCCATCCCGGATCCAAAGGCAGCAGTGGTTATACGCAGCAATTTCAGGAAGACGAAACTGTTGTCAGAAGTTACACCCGCAATAAAATCGTGTTGGCAGTGCACTCTCTGGCTACGCGTATCATTACCTTACCCGGGTATCGGTTTCTCAAGACAGCTACCAAGCCCGGAATTTTCTGAAAGCCAGCCAGGTCATTTTCAGTAGCATCCACCCGTTGATGAATCTGCTGATATTTGTTCGTCCGTATTTGCGTTCGTGGTATCTGACAGGAATTTCCGCCACCTTCAGATTTTGTTTGATTGCTCCGAATATTAAATCAAAATCACCGAACGGATCATTTTCACCAAAAATTCCTCGCATTTTGACTATCTGGGTATAGTTGCTTTTCAGCAAAGCCTTTGTACCGCATAAAGTATCTTTGAAATGCTGGCCCAAAATCCATGAAAACAACCAGCTGAAAACCTGATTGGCCAATTTGTTTAAAGTCTGCATCGCCTGTTTCTCCATCGGATACACCAGCCTGCTGCCATTGATAAATTCTCCGTACCCGGTAGCGATAGCCTCATAAAATTTCGGTAAATCACGCGGGTCAACGGTCAAATCAGCATCCAGTATTATTAGTAATTCCCCTTGGGCTTTGGCTAATCCTAACCTCACTGCGTCAGCCTTGCCTATCCCGCTTTGCTTAAAAGCTCTGACCTTTATTGCACCAGTCTTTTGTCTGCTTTTGTCTCTCAGCTGACGAATTGCCTCCCAGGTGCCATCCTGGGAGTGGCCTTCCACAAAAACAACTTCCATATTTTTCGAAAATTTCGGGATCCGATTTAATATCTGGACAATATTTCCCTCCTCATTTCTTGCCGGGATGACAATACTGACGGAATAATCGCGCCTGGTTTCGACTTTTGGTCGGGCAATTACTAATGACGTCAGGCATAAGCCGTTGATCAATGGTAGTGGTGCAATCCAGCGATTAATCAAATCTGAAACCAGAGGGATATAAACAGGGATCAGAAGCCGTTTATACTTTGCTACCACCTCAAATCCTGCCAGGTTTAATAAGTTAGCCATGTCTTCGTTATCCAGCCAGTTTTGCTCGCCTACCTTTTTCCTTATTCCCAACCATGAAGCCAGTTTTAACACCGGTTCCCACAGGTGATTATAATAAATAATTATTAACCGCTTATCAGCTCCCAGCTCTTTACGCATTTTATTTAAAAACTTTTGGATATCCTCAATGTCTCCGACGGCATTTTCCAGCACCACGCATCCATAGCGGTGGCTTTTTATTTTTTTTACCTCGTCCAGGTTATCCGAAGTAATTATCAGAGTTTTTTTTCCCGAAGTTATGAATTTTTCTAATAGTTCGAGATCCCGGTAATAATATTCCCGCATGGACAAATTTTAGCAGTTAAACTAAGATTTTCTCACAGCAACATGTCCCGGACTCAAATAAGTATCGTCATTCCTTGTCTTAATGAGGCCAAAACGATAGTTCAAGTAATTAAAGATGCGCAAAAACAAATCAAGCTAAATCACCTGCCGGGATGTGAAATTATAGTCTCAGACAACGGAAGTACCGATGGCTCACTTCGGATATTAAAACGTGTTTCAGGCATCAGATTAATAAACGTTCCCGTTCGCGGCTATGGGGCAGCCTTACACTGGGGAATACTGAATGCCCGGGGTAAATATATATTATATGCGGACGCAGACGCCAGCTATCCCTTTTCCAATCTGTCCCTGTTTATAACCGCTGCCCAAAAACACCCCGATTTGGTATTAGGATCGCGCTTGAAAGGACGAATTTATCCAGGGGCTATGCCCTTCCTGCATCGCTATCTGGGAACTCCCATTCTCACTTTTCTTATCAGGCAGCTGTACCGGATACCCGTTACCGATTGTAACTCGGGTATGCGGCTGGTCCGTAAGAACTTTTACCAAAAACTAAATATGCATAATTCCGGTATGGAGTGGGCCAGCGAACTGTTGCTGAAAACAGCCCTAAAAGGTGGTAGGTATTTGGAAGTTCCTATCATTTTTAATAAGGATCGCCGTCTCCGTCATCCCCATCTTTCCAGCTGGGCTGACGGATGGAGGCATTTAAAAACAATTATTCTTCTCAAACCCGCTTCGCTCTACCCCTTTTTAATATTGTTTCCCCTCCTGGGGATCGTATTTTACCCCACCAGTTTCAGCTTGTCTTTTTTGTTTCTTTCCCTTTTCTATATTTTAACTCTCAGCCTTTTAACACTTCATTTAATGAGTGCCGCCATCGAAAGCAAGTTTCTGCCGCTGGATAATTTTTTAATTCATTTCAAATTGGTTCCCCTTACAGGTTTGTTTCTGTTCATAGTAAGCGGATTAATTTATTACCTACCCGAAAGCCGCCTGGGTACAAAACTCTTTATGGTAAACATTCTGGGAATTACCTGTATGTGGATATTTCTTATAGAAACCGTCAAGACCCACTTAGTTAATCGTCTCCCTGATTCTGTCTAAGCATTATTTTTATATCCACCTCCTGCGGTTTCATTAGTATAATACTGTTAATGAGTAATAGGCGTGGAAAAGTATCGGTAATTATACCGGTTCACAATCGCCACGAGCTTTTTAATCGTTGCCTTGCTTCAGTCATAAATCAAAAATGGGATCGATTTACGTATGAAATCATCGTTATTGATGACGGATCCAGTCCGGCAATATCCCAGCATCAGATTCCAAAATCTGCGTCGTCCAACATCCGGATAATCAGAAACTCTCGTGCCTTGGGCCCGTCTGTTACCCGCAATATTGGATTGAAAGCTGCCGGCGGAGAGTATATTGCATTCCTGGACTCCGACGATACCTGGCACCCCGATTTTATATCTGCTACAGTTACCGGACTTGACTCCACTAGGCCGGAGATCATCACCACTTTGGGTAAACCGAATTTTTTACCCGGTATAAATTTCCCGAAACGGATTTTATTTCTTCTCTTAAGCCTGGTCAGAATCTGCAGCCTATGGTTGTTTTGGGTTTTCAACGGATCCCGTCTGCCCGTACAACTGTTGTATTTACTCCGGATATCCAGCTCTGTTTTTACCCGTAAAGCCGTCTCCGGAGTATATTTTTCCCAAAAGTACCGGGCGGCCGAAGATTGGAAATATTTTTGGGATTGCATCAGCAACAATTCCGCTTCTGTTAGGATTATTCCCCAGCTTTTGGCAGTTTATACCTACGAACCCCGCTCGGAAACCCTGCGCCGCCGCCACTACTGGGGTGATTATTATAAATTATTAGAAGAATTTCCCCAGGAACTGCGTCGTACTCCCGGGATGCGGGTTTTTCGCAAATACACGGACATTTCCGTAGCCATGAATAAATCTTACCCTTATTTAAATTATTATCCGAAAGACTAAACCCGTGAACGGCTGCACTTGGACTACTGATTCGGAAAACCGTGTGGGGATGACCAAAAATATTCTTAGTAAATTATCGCTCACAGTCCGGGCCGGCCAGTTAAAGATTATGCTTGATTTGACTCGTCCTACACCCCAAACCCAGGTCCTGGATGTTGGTTTTGCTCCCCGTGAAGATTTACCGGACACAAATTATTTTGAAAAGTTTTACCCCTTCCCGAATAGCTTGACTGCCGCATCCACGGAAGATTGCCGGGCAGTCAAGTCCAAATACCCGGGTGTAAATATCGTCAGAATTCAACCCGGCAAAAAACTTCCCTTTAGGAATAATCACTTTGAAATTGCCACTTCCTGGGCTACGCTCGAACACGTCGGAAATTATCAACAGCAGGAATTTTTTTTAAATGAACTTTTACGCGTGGCTCACAAGATTTTTGTTACTACCCCCTACCGGGGCAGTCCCTATGAACCTCATTCCGGATTTTTCTTCCTCCAATGGTTGCCTCTTAATTGGTTCAGAAAAATTTGTCTGTATACCGGCCGCCGCTTTTGGGCAAAAACAGCTAATCTTAATCCGCTCTGGGTCAGGGATATCAAATCCATGCGGCTGACCAAGCCGGTAGTAGTTTCGGTCTATCAAACCCTTAAATTTATCCCGTCTCACTTATTGATTACCTCGGTATGAAGGTTAAGCTGATGCAAATTTTCCCGTGGCTGGCGATCATCGGCGTTTTAACGGTTTTTTCTGTCAACTCTTTAGCTCACTCCGGCCGTAAGGCCTTCTGGCGCGACGAAGCCCATGCTTTACAGCAATTTCCCAAGTACAAATTTCCCCGGATTTTTTGGACCGGACCGCCCCAGGAAGGCAGCGCCTCACCCCTGGATTACCTGATTATGTACGCTGTTTATCAATTGAGACAGCCTCTGCATTATCTGTCGCTTCAGCCGCATCAATATTTACGCATCCATCACCTGGTAGCCCTTTGGCTGGCAATGTTATTCGTGTATTGGAAAATTAATCGCCGGATAAATCTCTCTGAAATATTGGCGTTTCTCGCCGCTGTTGGCTTTTTTTTGTTTAATTCCACCATCTATTATTACTCCAGCGAAATGCGCATGTACAGTTTGTGGGCTTCACTTTCCTTCATCTGGTTATTTCTCCACCGGTTTCGGCGTCAATTGCCGGTAGCCTGGTTTATCGTAATATTAGCCGCAGCGGCTACTACCACTGCTTCGACGTTTCAGATAGTCGTGTTTAGCGCTGCCGTAGTAATTACCGAAATACTAAAGCAGAAACGGTTAATCCCCCGGATCCCTTTCTCCTGGCTAATGCCTATTTTTATTACTTTGTTAATCAACCTTAATTTTCTGATCCAGTCTCCCAAATATTCTTATCCCCCTCCCGCCTGGAGTCAATTTTTTAATTTTTGGCAACAATCACTCCCGGCGATAATTTCCGCGGCAGTCTTAGTCATTTTTCATTACCGGCGTCGGCATTGGGACCGGCTGGAGGCTTTGTTAACCGCCTCCGGATGGCTGCTGATCGGTCCGGTATCCTTTTTCCTAATCAGGAAGGGTGGGTTGTTTTTTGATCCCCGCCAATATGTATACTATCCCGCCGCCTACGCTTATATTATTTATGAAGCCGCTTCAGCAATCTTTTTTCTGCTTATTAATTTCCGTAAAGTTCCCGTTTACCTGTATCTCACTGCCTGTTTGTTCATTGTTTCCATTTGGAGGCAAACGGATTTAAGCTTGCCGCTCCAATCAGTCCGCTTTTTAATCTTGGGTCAGCCGATTTCCCTGCCGGTAAATTATTCCCTGCTTTCCCCGAATGTTCCCGGGAGCATTCCCCAAAATTATGAATTTCAGGAAATCGATCAATACCGTTTGGACAACAAAGCCGCGCGTACCAATTTTGACGTCTGGTGGGAGTACATGCTGGCTCGTTACCCCCCCGAAAGCTTTCCCCGGGACCCTTCTGCAATCCTGGTTGCTCGTGCCCGCGATTTTAGTTTTGAGTTAGTCGAGATCCAAAAAAAACTTTAATGCCCTTATTGTTGTCCCTTATCACTCTTATCTTCTCGGTTCTGCCTTTTACTTTGGGCCCCAGCTCACCATTTTTTACTATCGATCAGGAAGTAGTCTATGTCACCAACGCACTTTCTTACGTTGTCCGCAAGCAAATACCTTTCTATGACCATCCGGGTACTCCCGGAATTCTTTTGCTTTCTGCTTCGTTTACCCCCCTGCGCCTGTGGGCAAAATACTTTATCCACACCCCCTTTATAGATTGGTCTATTAAAAACTTCACTTTTCTTATGTATTATTCCCGTTTTTTCGTTTTAATTGTTTATTGTGCAGGTCTGGCAATTCTGCTTCGGGCTGTCCACAACTTTACTGCCTCGCGTCTGGCCGTAATCCTGACTTGGCTCAGCCTGTTTTCCTATTCAGAATTCTTACGCATCGGTGTTCGCCCAACACCGGAAAATTTCCTGCTGTTTTCCACGGCTGTCTGGCTGTGGTTATTTTTACCTCTGGTCAATCACCCTACTCTGGTCCGCCTGGTATTCCTTAATCTGGCCGCCGGTTTCAGCCTGGCTACCAAACTAAACAGCCTTACCTTACTTTTGATTACCTGGCTGGTCACCGGCGTCGTTCTGGTTCGCCGTAACCTGCGGTTTTTCCGCCTTGTCCGCCTTTGGCTTTTTTTATGCGGCTTATCTTTGATCGGATTCTTCGTTTCCACCTGGACAATCCGTGGTCATTACAGAGGATTATTTAATTGGTCTTATGGTTTGGCCAGTCATTTGGAGGCGGGAGGCAGCGGCCGGGCCGGCTGGTTTGACTGGGGTTTAATCCGGGCTTCATTGACTACCATAGTCAGGCAGGAGCCCTATCTGGTCTTGTTTTTTATCCTTGCCCCTTTGGCATATATCGCTTCATTTCGGCGGTTGTCTCGTTTTTCCCGGCTTGTCTTCGGTCCGGCCATCTTAATTTTGCTCACCTTCTTTTTTGTTTACGCTAAGTTTCCCCGGCCGCATTACCAGTGGCTGCATTTAATAGTCCTGAGCGTTTTTACCGCCGTTTTTCTCAACCGCTCCGTTTCCGTTTCTCTGGCGCGTGTCAGATTCAAACTTTTGCCTCTGTTTTTTATTCTTCTTTTGACACCCCTGATGATTAACCGGGTTAATACTTACGCTAAATGGTCAGTGAATCTGGCTGCTGCGGCCGCATTTGAAGATTTTATTTCCGCCCATCCTCCCCGTTACCGTACATTATGGTATATAGGAAATACCCGGGATTTTTCCCTTCTCTGGGGGCGCAGTTGGTCGGGTGAGTTTTATGGTCCGCAATTGGATCGCTATTACCCTCATCTGGGGGAAATAGTCGATTTCAATACTTATCGTGATAATTCTGCCCGCACCTACCCCATTTTTTCAAGCTGTTGGGACCAGTTGTACTTACGGCGCAGTGAGATGGACGGTTTTTTGGCCGCCCATCCGGATAAAAAACTTACGGTTTCTGCTGTCACTAACACCAAATATTATTTAATTACCAGCGATCATTGCCAAAAACTTTAATGTACTCTAATTTCTTCCACCCTCATTATCTTTTGGACTTTCTTTTCATGGCGTTTTTGCTATTCCTCTGGGATGTTTCCGGCTGGGGTTTGCTGCGGATCTTGCAGGTAAAACCGCCCGCTTGGTTAAGGCCGGTTTACTGGTGGCTGGGTTTGGGGTTAGCCGTCTTTGTCTTTTTTATCAGCCACTTTTTTCTGCCGTTCAAATCAGCGGTGTTTATAGGTGCTTCCCTGGTTTTGGCTCTCCCCTGGTTACCCAAATATCTTAGCCTTCCCCACCGTCTCCCCCCAAGTTTTAAGTCATCCCTCTTATTTATCCTTATTTGGCTGCCGCTTTTACCTCTGGTTTTCGTCAAAACATCCCTGCCTCCTTATGTCTGGGATGAAGCTGTATATCATTATGTTTCCCCCCAGGTTTTAAGCACCCAGGCAGTCTGGCACTTTCGTACTCTCTATTCCAATCTGCCCCGTATATTGGAAACTGCTTTCGTCGGCTTGTTTTTACTCACTCGCACTTACGCTACCGCTCGGCTGCTGCATTTTCTTATCTACTTCTCTTTCCAAATGGCTTTATTTTCTTTTCTCAAGGATCGCTTCAGAGTCCCTGTCGCCGCTGTTGTCATCCTGGTTTTAAATTACTTACTGCCCCACCTGGTCTTTGAGTCCACTTTAGGCTATATCGATTTGGGTACCACCTCCTTCATATTAATCGTCTGGTTGATGGCGGTTGAAGTCTTGTACCTGTCGGTTTTGGTCAAAACCCGATCACTGGGTTTTAGAAAGATCCCGGGATACCTGGTATTATTTTTGCTCCTCGGGGGTTACTGGTATGTAAAAAATTGGCTGGTTACCGGAAATCCCGTCTTCCCCTTCTTTTTTGCCTGCAAACAAGGGGTTTGCCGGGAAAGTCAGTCATTTTTCGCTTGGGCGGACCCGTTAGGTCTGCGAAATATTTTTCCCGTCATCAGCCGCCTCTTTTACGATTTCCCCTTATTTTCATACCTTATCGTGGCCTTGATAGCCCTGTCGATATATATTCGTTCAAAATTCACGTCGTTGATCATTTTGTCGTCAGGTTTGTTTATGGCCGAATATCTCGTTTTATCCGCTTTCGCCGGATTTACCCTGCGTTATTTTTATCACTGGCAGATTCTTCTCTGGATGCTGTTGACGCTGTCGCTAATCGGTATTATTAAACACATATCCGGAATTATTCCCTCCCGTCTTACGCGAATAGGACTGGTCTTTACGGGATTAATTATGGCAGCTCTCAGCCTGAAATTATTATTGCCTGCATACTTTTCATACCTTCCAGGCGGGAAAAATTATTATCAAACCCGTTTTGCCTTCCGTCTTGTCCCGGTCACGGATTGGATCCTATGGCTTCTGCCCAAAACCGGCCCGGCTGTCATCTGGTGTGAAAGCCAGGGTCAGCCCCTTACCCTGGTTGTCAAAGATCCTGACCTGTTGTGGTCTACCGGTGAAACCAAATACACCGTCTTTCTGAACCGTTGCCGCCACCGTGAAGATTTTATCGCCGGTCAGCCGCGGTACCTGATTTCCGCCCAGTCATGTCCGGACCCCTCCCAGCCGCCTCCGACCCGTGTTAAAGATGATTCCCGTATGGGCGAATTGAGGCAGGAAAATTATCAGCTGGTCTGCCGTTCCCGGCAAATAGTCTCCGGTTTATATCTCGTACCATAAATGAAATTTACCCATAAAAACCTGCTGATTATTTTGTTTTTGTTTCTGCATCTGAACGGTTTTACCGGCAACCCCATGGCTTTCAGTTCTATAGCCCAATCCCTAGCCCTAAAGTCAGGTAATTTAGAAGTGGATCAATACGCGGGTAACAGTAATGACCTGGCTTATAAAAACAGCCATTTCTATACCGGCGTCCGGCCCAGCTTCTCTTTATTTTTCCTTCCGGCAACCATTGTGGTTACTCAAATTAGTAAATTGCCGCTCGTTTCGAAAGCAATTTCTTCCCTGGATTCTCTTTTTATCTCCAATCCCAAGCTTCCTCCTCCTCTGGATCCGGGCAAATTTATCGTGATAAATTTTCTGACGATAGCGTTCACTACTCTGAGTATGGTGGTACTGTTGGTCAAATTTCTCCCCTCCCGCCTGCTGCTGCCGGTATTGCTGTTGTTTCTTTTTACTCCGCTGCTAAACTTAACTTCCTCTTTTTATGTCCAGACTTTGACGACCGTCGGCTTGACTTTTTTAGGAGCGGCTTTAATTTCTTCTCTCCCTGAAAGGCTAATCCTATTAAGTGTGTTTTTCTTGAGTATTGGAGACTACACGTCATTACCGCTGGCGGGAGTGGTTTTTCTGGTCTGGCTGGTCCAAAAAAAATATTCCGGACTAAAATTCATTTTTACCGTTTCCGCCCTCCTGATAATTTTTATTGGCTTTGACGCCTGGTTTAATTTCCGGGTATTCGGCAGCCCCCTGGCCACTCCCTACCAGTTTCGCCATACCAACGCCTATATTCATACCCAAGGGTTTTTGGGTTTAGAACCCGTCAATTTTTGGCCCGGGCTGAAATATCGCTTGCTTTCCCCCCAAGAAGGCCTGGTCTTCTACAACCCCGAAATAATTGTCCTATCCGTAATCGCCGTAACTTTACTTGTTTCTCAACGGTTCCCAAATAAAACACGATGGCTGGCCCTTATAATTATTTGTTGGTTCTGGTTTATCTCAGCTAGTTTTGTCGATAAAGTTTCCGGAATCCCCGGAGACAGGTATCTGCTTCCCTTACTCCCCCTGGTATTTTTATTTACTGCTTCCCGTCTTCGGCCGGTTCTGGATCGGATCTATCAAAAAACTTACTTCTATCAGGTTTTTCTGGCCGCAGCGACTTTGCGGCTTTTTTGGAACTGGCATGTGGCAGCAGTCAAGGGTGATATCACTACATCCGTTTGGGGATATATCACCCGCCTGTTTGCCGTTCCTCCGGTGTTTATCTTCGCCAAATATCTCCAAACCTCCCTGCCTAATCCGACCCTGGTCTCCATTTTCGGCTGGGTAATCGCCGTTTATGCGCTGATTTCCCTGGTACGGATTTTAGACGGTTTTGTCAAAAGTGAGATATAATCCAAACCAGTGACTTCCAAAATTAAAATTGCCTGGTTACATACCCATTTTTTGCTCAACACCGGCGGCACCCGTTATGTGCATGAGGTTGTCTCCCGTCTCAAAAAAGATTTTGACATTACTATCTTTGTGGAAAAATCCAATTCTGACTGGAAAGATAAATTCCGTAGCGACGGGATAGAAGTGGTTGAACTTCTGCCTATCTCGTCAAACAGCCCAATTTACTGGCTGTTTTTCCCCTTTTGGCTGAAATCTAGTCTGGAAAAAATACGCGAGAGAACCCATGGATTTGACATAGTGGTCACCAGCATGTTTCCCATGAACTGGATCTCCACCCAACTGGGCAAACCCACGGTTCAGATCTGTTTTGAGCCCTTCGCCTTTTTCCACGACCCGATGTTCGTAGCCAGTTTCCCAAAGCCTAAACAACTTTTTATCCGTCTGATGACGAAGCTGTACGAAAGTGTTGATGTCCGCGGTTCGCAAACCAGCGAGCGTCTGCTGTCCTTAAATGCCGGGGTGGGGGAGTGGGTGCAAAAACTTTACGGTCGGACTCCTTCCGGTCAAACCGCTATCGGAGTAAATATCGCCCTGTTCAAACCCACTCCCGATGCCGATCTTCAGGCCAAATATTCCGGGAATAAAGTTATTTTGCATGGCACTGACTACACCGCCATCAAAGGTACCGACTTTTTAATCCGTATGCTCCCGGACGTGGTCAAAAAACATCCGCGTGTCAAAGTTATCATTACCGAATCCGTCTCCGATTCAGCCGCCAAAGACAAACTTATCGCTCTGGCCCGCCAGCTGGGGGTCTTGTCCCACCTTGATTTTGTCGGCTCTCTGCGTTACACGGATTTACCTAAATATTACACTTTGGCGGATATTTATGTCTTTACCGGCCATCCCGAAAGCCGGGGGGCCACCAGCGCCAGTTTGTCAGTTTTGGAGTCTTTAGCCTGCGGTACTCCCGTGGTCAGGGGCATCGGTACCAACGATGAAGTTATCGAAGGCAAATCCGGATATATTATCGATCCCCGAGATCCCGACAGCTCTGCCCGGGCAATTAATCGGTTGTTGGGAAACCCAAGCTTGGGTAAACGCTTTGGCCGCTGGGGTCGGCAGTACGTTCTGGAAAACTACACCTGGGACCACGTGGTCAGAAACATTATCGACCAAATATACGTTCTCCTGGATATTCACCAGCTGGGTTTTGAGCAGGTCAAACATGACAGCCGACTTCTGGGGATGATCTTTCGCCACGACACTCCTATCGACAAACTCAAATTTTTCACCGACGACATGAACCCTTTTCAGATCGGGATTCACCATCAGCCCGCCGGAGTCAGTCTGATTCCCCACGTTCATCTTTTGGAACACCCCATAACTCTGAACTCCATTCAGGAATTAATCTATGTTCAGTCCGGTAAAGTTCGGGTGACTTTTTATTCTCGCCAGGGCAAAGCTCTGTCCGTCTACACTCTCTTCCCCCAGGACTCTGCTTTGTTCATTGCCGAAGGCCACGGTGTGGATTTTTTGGAAGAAACCCGGCTCTTCATGATCAAGCAGGGTCCCTATCCCGGTACCCAACACGCCAAACTTTACTTGGGAAAAAAGCCAGATGATTCCCGTTAACGAACCGGTTATTTCTCCCCAGGCCAAAGCAAATGTCAGGGAGGCTCTGGATACCGGCTGGCTCTCTTCCGCCGGGCCTTTTGTTACCCGGTTTGAGCAGGATTTTGCCCGCTTTTTAGGGGTCAGGCACGCCGTAGCCGTAGCCAACGGTACCGCCGCCTTGCACGTGGCCTTATTGGCGTTAGGTATAGGACCGGGTGACGAGGTTATCGTTCCGGCTTTCACCATGGCTTCCAGCTGGATGGCGGTGTTGTACACAGGTGCAAAGCCGGTATTTGTGGACTGCGAACTGGATACCTACAATCTTGACCCGGCTTTAATTGCTAAAGCCGTAACTCCCCGTACCAAAGCCATTATGCCGGTACATATTTACGGCCATCCGGTAGACATGGATCCGGTACTGACAACAGCCAAAAAACTCGGACTAAAGGTAATTGAAGACGCCGCCGAAGCCCACGGAGCCGAATACAAAGGCCGGTTGACCGGTACCATGAGTGACATTGCCTGTTTCAGTTTTTATGCCAACAAGATAGTCACCACCGGCGAAGGCGGTATGTTGGTGACCGATAACGCTGCTCTGGCTCATGCGGCTCGTAAATATATGGATCTGTACCATTCGGATGCCAAGCGTTTCATCCACGAGAAACTGGGTTTCAATTTTCGCCTTACCAACCTCCAGGCCGCTGTGGGAGTGGGGGAGCTGGCCAACATTAAGCGGTACTTAGCCAAAAAAATCCGCATGGCTAAAAAATACGCCAACGGGTTAAAAAATATTCCCGGGATTACTCTCCCGCCTCGCCGTCCCTGGGCCAAAAATGTTTACTGGATGTACGCTATTCGGGTAGACCCTGCGAAATTCGGTTTGACCAAGGATGAACTGCGAATACAGCTAAAAGATCGGGGTATTGACTCCCGGGATTTCTTTTATCCTCCCGATTCCCAGCCGGTGCTGGCCGAATTGGGGGTCAAGCTCGGCTCCTACCCCGTCTGCCGCCTGGTTTCCGAAACCGGGCTCTATCTGCCTTCAGGTTTGGCGATTACTGACGCCCAAATCGCTCAAGTCTGCCAAGCCATCCGTGAAGTTCATAAGCATGCCCGCAAAATCAGAGCTTGATCATTCCTGGTATCGGTATTTTCTATTTTTGGCCGCTGATCGTCAGTCGGTAGCTTCCCGACTTTTGGCCGGAAAGTACGGCCGGGTTTTGGATTTGGGCTGCGGCAACGGCAGTTTCTTGCGGGCCAATCTGGACCGTTTTTCCAAAGGCGAGGGTTTGGATATTTCCCAACAGAGAATCCTTGCTACTTCCCGCCTGACGAAGTCACCCCGTCTCAAATTCCGGGTCCATGATCTGAATACCCTCTTGCCCTACCGATCGCGTTCAATTGACCTGGTGGTTTCACTTTCTACTATAGAATATTTAACCGACCCGTATCGCTTCCTGACCGAAATAAAGCGGATCCTCAAGCCGGGTGGGGAGCTAGTTATTCACACCCTCAACCTGGCCTTTTTCGTCCGCCGGCTGCAGTTGTTGTTCGGTCGTTTGCCCACCTTTAATTCCGCTTCGGGCTGGCAAGGCGGCATCATTCATAATTTTACCTGGCCGACTCTGGAAAAATTAATGACCGAAACGGGTTTTATTATCATAAACCGCCGCTGCAGCGGCCTTTTTCCCCGCCTCCGTCGCTGGTGGCCCAATTTTTTATGCTCAGATATTATCATTCACGCCCACAGAAAATGAACCGCGCCGTCAAAGTCGTTTTTCTGCACAACGTCATTTCTCCCCACAACGTTCCGCTATTTAGTTATTTAGCCAAAGCAAAGACTTACCGATTCAAATTTTTGTTTCTTTCGCCCACTGATACCCATCGCCCCTGGACTCCATCCCTGTCTTACGACTTTGATTACGAAATATTACGAACCATCACCTTCCGCCTGCCGGGTCAGGAACCGTTGCCGCTGTATTTAAATCTCTCCGTCTGGTCAAAACTTAGGCAGGAAAATCCCGATATTATTGTCATATCCGGCTGGGACCACCCTAGTTACTGGTTGGCCGCAGGTTATGCCCAAGTTTTTGGCAAAAAATTAGTCCTCTGGTCGGGTAGTACCGCCTCTGAACCCAGCTGGCGTCGCACCCTCACCCTTCCCCTAGTGAAAATGATTATCAAAAGCTGTGCCGCGTTTGTGGCTTACGGCACTCGGGCCCGGGAATACCTGCTTTCTCTAGGAGCTTCAACCGAAAAAGTCTTCGTCTCTTCCAACACCACCGATATCGATTTTTGCCGGACAGCACTAACGCTTCGCCGTAAAAGTCAAACCCAGCTCAAAAAAAAGCTGGGATTTTCCGGTCGTACGCTGATTATGTTTTACGGCCAGTTGATTGATCGTAAGGGCCCTCTGCAGCTGCTGCAAGCTTTTAGCCAATTAGCCGCATCCCATCCTGAGCTGGGTTTAATGCTGGTAGGCAACGGCCCTCTTGCTTCCCAGCTCCAAGACTACATTCAAAAATCTAACCTCACAAAGCCGGTTCGCCTCTTTCCTTATCCCGGCGAGGAAAAAATCGTCTCTTATTACGCTGCAGCTGACATTTTTATTCTCCCTTCACGCCAGGAGGTCTGGGGGCTGGTGGTCAATCAAGCCATGGCCGCTGGCCTGCCGGTGATTACTACCGCCCAAACCGGCGCCTCGGTTGACCTGATTATGCCCGGCCAAAACGGCCTGATCATCCCCGACAATTCCCCAGCTGCCATTGTCTCCGGCATTTCCCAGCTTCTCACAGCCGACCTTCAGCGTATGGGCAAAGCCTCCTCCCGCCTCATCCGCCCCTTCCACCCCAGTACCTCCGCCCGCTCCTTTTTAAAAGCATTAGACGCGACAAGTGGTTAAATAACTTATGTCTTCACCCCTTATTTCCATCATCACCTGCACCAAAAACTCAGGCCGGTTTTTAGCGGACAACATCGCCTCTGCCTCCGCCCAGACACACCGCGACTTCGAGCATGTTTTTGTCGACGGCGGTTCCACTGACTCCACGCTTACGCTCATCAGCCGATACCGCCGGAAATTCCCCCGTTTAGTAAAATTGTTTTCCTCTCCTCCCCGCGGTATTTCCGCCGCCATGAATGTTGGCCTGGTTAAATCCCGGGGAAGATTTCTGATCTATCTTCATTCCGACGATGCGCTTGCCGGCCCCGACGTTCTGTCGGATACGGCCGCCTTTATTTCCCGTCACCCCCGCCTGGATTGGTTTTACGGCCAAATACAAGTCATTGAAGCAGATGGCAAACCGGTGGGAGTTTTTCCCCGCCAATGGCTATTGCGGCAGGCTTACCCCCGGCTTCTAAAATTTATTAATTTCATTCCCCATCAGGCCGTGTTTATCAAAAGGCAGGTTTTAGCCGACTTCGGCGGTTTTGACGCCACCCTGTCTTCCCAGATGGACCTGGATCTCTGGCTGCGCTTGGCTGACTGCTCCCGGTGGCAATTTTTTCCCCATGTTATATCGCGTTTCCGCATCCACCCGTCGGCTCAGTCCTCGGGCATTTCCCGTTTTGCCCAAAACCAGGCCAACTTTCGCCGCGTCATACGCCGCCACACCGCCTGGGAATATCCGGTCAGTGTATTGATAGAAAATATTTTCTCCCGATTAAATCCCGTCTTACGTTAATTTATGCACCAGGAGAGAATTTATTACCGGGTTATAAAAAAATTATTAAGCGACGGGTTAATCGCCAAAAACGATAGAATTTTAGTCATATGTGCAGGTCGGTTTGACGAGGAGGTTCTGCACCAGCTGGGATTTACGCGTGTTTTACTGACAGACGCTTCAAAGAGTTGGTCTCCCTCGCATTATAGATTCCGCACCTGTGATGCCCATCGTTTACCTTTTGCCGATGCCGGTTTCGATTTCTCGCTTGTTCATGCCGGTCTGCACCATTGCCATTCTCCTCACCTGGCTCTCCTGGAAATGTATCGCGTCGCCAAAAAAGGAGTTTTGGTATGTGAAGCCCAGGATAATTTATTTACCCGGCTTTTGACCCGGCTGTCACTGGGAGAAAAATATGAATTATCCGCCGTAAAAGACAAGCTGGGGGGAGTGGACGGCACCTCGGTGCCAAACTTTATCTACCGCTGGAATAAATGGGAAGTGGAAAAATTTGTCAGATCGTTAGACCCGGCCAAAAAACCCCGAATTTTATATACTTCCGAGTTTGATTTTCCCAAGTGTTTCAAAAAAACCGGTAAATACAGCCCCAACGCGGCTTTTATCGCCGGTAGTTTTGCCAAAATTGCCAACCTGCTTTTTCCCCAAGCCGGTAATTCACTGTGTTTTTTTATAGATAAACGTGATCTTAAAATTAACCCCTGGATCGGCAAAAAGGATCGCGACTCGTTATAATTGATCAGTGGCTCTACCAGAAATTGTTATCCAGCCCCGCCGCAGTTTATTCTCACTCAATCTGCAGGAAATTTGGCAGTATCGGGAATTATTTCTTACTCTGGCTTGGCGGGATATTAAAGTTCGTTATAAGCAAACGGTCTTGGGTGTGATTTGGGCGGTAGTTCAGCCGGTATTAAGCACCGTCATCTTCACTGTTTTTTTTGGTCGCCTGGCAGGCATTCCCTCCGGCCAGCTGCCGTATTCGCTGTTTGTGCTAATTGGACTGGTTTTCTGGAATTTCTTCTCCGGATCATTAATCAGCATCAGCAACAGCCTGGTCGAAAACGAACATATTATAAAAAAAGTCTACTTTCCCAGAATTGTTCTCCCTTTATCCGCAGTTGTTACCAGCTGTGTGGATTTTTTCATAAATTTGCTGATTCTTTTTGCCTACGCTTTCTATTTGGGCTACCCTCCCCATACCAGTTTAATTATAATTCTGCCGTTGGCTTTTTTTACTACAATTCTGGCCGCTGCCGGATCAGGCTTGTTTTTTTCCGCTTTAAACGTCAAATACCGTGACGTCCGTTATGCCCTGCCCTATTTTTTTCAATTGTTAATGTTTCTCACCCCTGTCATTTACTCCTTAAATATCATTTCCGGCCGCAATAGCCTGATTATGGCTGTCAACCCCATGACGTCGGTCATCGAGTCGGTTCGTATGAGTTTTTCTTCAGACGGTTCCCTCAATCCGGGTCTATTAATTATCTCCGCTTTATCTGTCCTGGGAACATTACTTGTGGGGCTGTGGTATTTTAATCGCACCGAAAGCCAATTCGCCGATATTGCCTGAAAATGTATGCCCCCGATAATTGAAGTTACCCGTCTTTCCAAAACTTACCGCCTGGGTGAACGGGTCTCTTATCATGCGCTTCGCGACAGTTTTACTCACCTGCTGCGGCATCCGCTAAAAACTCTCTTCAATCCCCGGCCTGCGGACGATCTCTGGGCCTTAAGGGATATCAGTTTCGCGGTTCAGCCCGGAGAGGTGATGGGAATTATTGGCCCCAATGGTGCGGGTAAAAGCACTTTGCTAAAAATTCTGAGCCGGATTACCTTGCCCACCTCCGGCCGGGCTGTGTTGCGCGGCCGAATAGCCAGTCTTTTAGAAGTCGGCACCGGTTTTCATCAGGAATTAACTGGCCGGGAAAACATATATCTCAATGGCGCCATTTTGGGTATGACCAAAAAAGAAATTTCCCGAAAGTTCGCCCAGATCGTGGAATTTTCAGGCGTTAAGCCGTTTCTGGACACTCCTGTTAAGCATTATTCTTCAGGAATGCGTGTCCGTCTGGCTTTTGCCGTGGCGGCCCACCTCGACCCCGAAATTTTGCTTATAGACGAAGTTTTGGCCGTCGGAGACGCCGAGTTTCAAAAAAAGTGTCTCCACAAAATGGAAGATATTGTCAAAGATTCCCGTCGCACTATTCTTTTCGTTTCCCACAATTTACCGGCTGTCGTCCAATTGTGTGCCAGGTCTATCTACCTGGAGGGTGGACGGATCAAGGCTATCGGCAGTACTCCGGAAGTTGTTAACCGTTACACAACTAAATATATTTCCCAGGGTAAAGTTGCCCTGGCTGTCGTTTCCGGCAGAAGAGGCTCGGGGAGTCTCCGGCTGAAGAGTTTGGCAATTCGCAACCAAAATAACCAAAGTGAAATTCACTCTCTGGATAGGCTGCTTATCACCGCCGAGCTGGATAAAAGCCTCACCTCACAACAGCATCTCAGACTGGTATTGGGATTTTACGATCCCTTGGGTGTGGGCTTGTTTCGTCTGGACACCGGATCTCTCTCCGCCGCGAAGCTCAAAGGGAAAAAAGTATTTATCTCCACAGGTATTCTTAATCTTACCCCCGTCGAATGCTGGGTCAATTACAGTCTGTTTATAGACGGAATCCTGACCGATCACGCCAAAAAAGCCGCCAGATTTTCCCTTCTCCCCACGGGTCAGGAATCGGAAACCACCAACCACCAGTTCGCCACCACCATCATCGACCACCAGGTTATTTCCTATGGCCAAAGTTGACGTCACGGTCAGTATCGTAAACTTCAGGACTTTCGATCTGACTTCTGCCTGCATAAAATCCGTTTTATCCCGGACTCGGGGTATTGCTTGCGAAGTGATAGTTGTAGACAACCATTCCGCAGACGGTTCGGCTGAAAAATTGTCCCGACTTTTTAAAAGTCGCATTACTTTGATTACCAATTCCCATGACGTTGGCTTTGCCGCCGCCAATAATCAAGCCCTAAATTTAGCCCGGGGTAAGTATTTCGTCATGCTCAACTCCGACACCCGTCTTCTCAATAATGCTTTTCAAATCCTGGCTGCCTTTATGGATCGGAATTCTGATTGCGCAGTTTCCGGCCCGGCTCTGTTTAATCCGGACGGCACTTGCCAAAAGTCATACTCCAATTTTAAAACACCTTTCCAGAGAGCTTTGTGGGAAATAGCTCCCGCGCTTCAAAGCTTAAGGTTAATGAAAAACCAAAGCGCAGAAATACCATTGGTATTGCCTGCCCACCCCATCCCGGTAGACAGGCCCAGGGGTGTTTGTTTTTTTGTCAGAGGCAGTTTTGTGGACCGGGTGGGCAAACTGGACGAAGGCTTCTTTATGTATGACGAAGAAGTGGATTGGGCGTATCGGTTCCAAAAAGCGGGTTACAAAAACTACTTTGTCCCGGATGCCGAAATTCTGCACCATGGCGGGGCCAGTTCAAGAAACCCTATCCTTGCCCAAATTCACACTTTGAGTGACTATCGCTATTACCAAAAACATTACGGTCTTTATGCCTCACTGCTTATTCGGGCCTTTGCCCTTGGTGCCAGTTTCCTCTGGCTGGTCGTATTTACAAAACATCTGTTGCTCAATCAAAAAAGCCGGCTTTCTTCCCCGCTGTCCCGGATCCGTTCCAGTCTGGGTCATGCTCTAATCTTTTCCCCCCTGATTAATTGGCAGAGCTTAAAACGCGGGACATAATTTTGAATTGAAACTTTTGCGCTTTGGCCGGAAATTTTCTATCCATAAATTATTCAGCCTCAGGTAGTCAACTTTCTCACCAAGATTAATCGCCGTTTTTATGCCGCTTTTACTAAATCTGACATCAAACAATCCTACCCTGTTCCCGGGGAGAATCACGCTATCCATGACCTGATGATCACTAAAATTAAGCAGTGTGGCAACTGCTCCCCAGGTCCTCCCTCCGTCTCTTGACAGCCGCCTTTTTATTTTGGCCTCGGTGAATGAGCGAAACTCCGGGTTATCGTCTTCATCGGTTGAAGCCACAAACCACAATTCCCGGTCTGAAAATCGTAAATAACCGCCGGGTTCCACGTCCGCATCGGTACCGCCATCCCATAAATTTGTGGCCGGTTCCCAGGTAGCCCCGAAGTCCGTCGATCGCTGTTGGTACAAATGTGAGTACCCCCCGTCTTTTTCCTCGTACTCGTAGGCCAACAATAAATCCCCGCTGTCAAGTTGGACAAACTTCGGATCCTCGATATTCACATTCTTCGGGCCCTTAACCGGACTGCTTAACCTGCTCCAGGTATTACCCCGGTCTGTAGATTTATAAATTATAACGGTATATACTCCGGTGCTGGTGTTCCCCTCAACTTCGGTAAATGCCGCCAACAATGCCCCGTCGGTCAACCTTATAACTCTTGTGTCTATCAGCAGGTTATCCGCAGAGTAAATTTCTACCAGCTTGCCCCAGGTGTTCCCTCCATCCGCGGAGGTCTTGAAATTTACGCTTTTGGGAAATCCGTTGTAGCTTGATGTTACATATACCTCGTTTCCGTATGCAGCTGCCCCGCTCCATTTACCGGTCATAATCAATCCTTGGTAAGTCCAAGTTTTGCCCTCGTCAATGGATTTGAACAATCCGATAGTCCCTTCAGGATATTTAGTGACCATCAAAAAGTTACTGTTTGCCAATACCATCCCGGAAATATCTCCCATTGCCTTGTCTCGCGCTATCACTGAAGTATATCTGTCAAAATCACAGTTATAGGAGATAGGCCAAATTTCTGTAGACGCCCACACAGGTCCGACCGGAAGCAAGAGATACAAAATTAGTAATAATAAAAATATCAACTTACCCACATGATATACTAAAGAACGTTTGCATGGCAGTAAAAGGATCGATCGTTATTCCCGTTTACAACGAAGAGCAGGGGATTGAATTTGTGCTCCGCCAGGCGGCCGATCTAAACTTATTTTCCAAATACGAATTTATTGTCGTCGATGACGGCTCAACCGACACAACCAAAAAAACTGCTGAAAATTATCCCGTAAAAGTTATCAGCCACTTTACTAGAAAGGGTTACGGAGCGGCTATCAAAACCGGTATCCGCCACGCGAAAGGTGAAAAAGTCGTCATTATGGACGGTGATGGACAGCATACCCTTCTCTATCTTAATCGTTTGATTAAATTATTGGATGACTTTTCTCTGGTAATCGGGACCCGGGATAACAAGTCTGCCCAGGATCCCAATCGCATCCTGGGTAAGAAAATGATTAAGTTAATCGGTGAGTATTTGGTTGAACAAAAACTCCCTGACTTTAATTCCGGGTACAGGGGTTTTCACCGGCGGGAAATAATGGGCCTTTTGCACCTGATGCCTAACGGATTTTCCTTTTCTACCACTTCCACTCTGGCCTTTATAAAACATGGCTATGATATTACCACTATCCCCATCAGAGTCAGACCCAGATTGGGTAGAAAAAGTAACGTCAACTTATTGGCAGACGGATTCGGGACGGCTCTATTAGTCACCCGGATGATTATGTTGTTTAACCCGCTAAAAATTTTCCTCCCGACCAGTATCTTTATTAGTCTGGTGGCACTTGGGTGGACTTTGTTTGGAGTGATTGTCGGACCCAGAATACCCAATAGCGCCGTCTTACTTGGTGTTCTCGGAATGTTGTTATTTTTTATCGGCTTGCTGGCAGACCAAATATCGCTTTTAAATGTGCAGGAACGGGTGGCCTAAATGAAATGATAACTAATGACTGGACAGATACCGACGTGGCTGATTTTTGGGATCACGTTGCCCCTATCTATATCAGGGAAAACAATAAAGTTCACGCAGCCCATGTGCAAAGATTTACCAAAGCCTTGGAATTCTTAGACCTCAAACCGGGCCATACACTTTTAAATATTTGCAGCCGCGACTGCGAAGCGGCAGATTATATTCATAACGCTTGTCCTGATATTAGTATCATCCACGCCGAAATTTCCCAAAAGTTTATTGATCTGTCATCCCGGTCGCGGCCGGCGGAAAAACAAGTCAAAGTCAGCCGTTTTTCCCGTCTACCGTTCCCCTCAAAATACTTTGACCGCATCCTTTCCCTGGAAACCCTGGAGCACACCCCCCAGCCGTTGAATTTTCTCCGGGAACTTCACCGGGTAGCCAAAAATACAGCCTTGCTGGTTCTCTCTTGCCCCCCGGCCACAGCCGAATTGCCTTATCGAGTTTATTCGCTCCTGTTTGGCGGTCATGGTGAAGGTCCGCACCGTTTCCTTAGCTCAAAAGTGACACAGCAGTTGCTTTCTGCCGCGGGTTGGACAGTAAATTTACACCAAGGTACTCTTCTTTTACCGTTAGGTCCCCGGATGTTTCGCTCTTTGGGAGAGCGTCTCATAGCCCGTTTCCCCGATTCCCTTATCTCCGAATTTGGTATCCGGCAAATATATGTCTGCCAAAAATAAACTCCAGGAGATCCTATCCGCCGGTCTTTACAATCATAGCGGTACTTGGGAAGGTCTTTCTTACGGTAAGATCACGCCCCCCGACCAGACCACTGGCCTGCCGCCCACTCTTCCTGCCGACTTAGATGAGGCTACATCAGCCCGGATACTGCGGGGTAGCAGTGATGCTCAGGTTCTTTTTCCCCAACTGAATTCCTATGTATTTGGCCCCCGTTCCTTCCGCCATTTGTATCTGGGTCACTACCAAAAACTATATGTGGGTTTTGCGACCGACCCCCGAGTCAGATCGCAAGGTTCCAGCGGCGGGGTTATATCCTGCATCCTCATTTGGTTGTTGCAGCAAAAATTGATTAAGGGAGCCGTGGTTTTAGGTTTTAATACCCGTAGGCCCTGGCTTACTCGGCCGTTTATCGCCACTACGCCATCCGAAATTCTTTCCGCCGCCGGCAGTAAATATATCACCGCACCGATTAACCAGATCCTTCCCCAGATCGAATCATTTTCCGGACCACTGGCTTACGTCGGTTTACCCCACCAGGTCCAGTCCATCCGCAAGCTGCAAATGGTGAAAGATCCGGCGGTGAAAAAAATCAAGTATATTATCGGACCTTTTTTCGGAAACAGTCTTGATTTCTCAGCCGTGACCAGTCTCCTCAAATCATACGGTATCAATGATTACCGGCAAATAAAAAAACTGTCTTTCCGGCACGGCCGGTGGCCCGGTTTCACCAGGATCGAGCTTGCATCCGGTCAAACTATTCAACTGCCAAAATTCTATGCCAATTATCTTATCCCCTTCCACATCACCCGCAGGAGTCTTTTATGTACTGATTTTACTAATGAGTTTACCGATATTTCAGTCGGTGATGCCTGGTCCCCGGTTTATGAAGACAGGGGTCGAGGCTTTTCCACCGTCATCAGCCGGTCCGGAGCCGGGCAGCGCCTTTTGGAACGGATGCTGCGTAAAAATATCATTAATCTCAAACAGATTTCCATTGCAGAAGCCGTCTCCATGCACTCTCACGGTTACGATTTCAAAAAAAGAGGCGCATTCATTCGTATTTCATTTTTGCGGCTTCTCGGCCGCCCGGTACCGGATTATGGCTATACCATCTCCGGATTTCCCGCTTCCAGATACCTGCTTGAAATAATAATAGATATCATGTTTCTGATTTGCTCAACCTCGCCGGCCAGGGCCCTGGTAGAAAGAATCAACCCCGTCTTAATAGGTCGCCTTTTTCAATATCTCAGAAAGATCTGGAAAAAATCCACCCAGCATATTAAAAGGGAAGGTCTTACCGTCAGCCTATGAAAACAGCTCGTGATAAACAGCAGCTTTTGGAATTGATAAAAAGGTCAGCCTTTTCCGGGCCCGGTAATGCTCGTTTTATCCACCCCGAAAGCCGGGATTTTTCCGTCTATCAGGATATTCCCTTCCCGGGATTTAATCAGGTAAACATTCAACGGCAAAACGACACCAGAATCGATTTAATTCTTGATCATCTGAATGTCTCCGGAAAAAAAGTTCTGGACATAGGTTGCAACATCGGCAGTATCAGTTTCAGATTAAATCAGCGGGGGGCATATTGTGTAGGTATCGACGCCGATGCCGACTCAATTCGGGTAGCTAGTTCCCTCAAACGTATTCACCATGTCAAGGGGGTTGAATTTTACCATCGCCCTTTTAATTCATCCGCACTCGATTTCCTTTCTGTAAGACACGGTCAATTTGATATTATTTTACTCCTGTCCGTTTATCATTGGCTGTTGTATGAATTCGGCTCATCCGGCCCCGTGATTACTCTCCTAAATCGACTGTCGCATGACCATGAACAGACTATCATTTATGAGCCGTCTTTTTCCAGTTATGCCTGCTTTCCCGATACTACTACTCCCGGGGCGATCGATGAATTTTTTGAGTCGACCGGTTGTTACGGATGGCAAAGAGTTGGTCAGTCATTCGCCGCCAACAGCCGGAGGACCAGGGGCCTTTGGCTGGGCAAGCGGAATCTAAATGAGCTTTGTCGTACCATAGGTAATAAAAAATCTGATTATCGGGGTTTCCCCATCGTACTCTTGAAATCTACTCCCAAAAAAGACACATTCAAATGGCGGTATTTGACGGTCACCAAGTCCGAACCAGCCCGCCCCGGATATTTTTTATTCAAAAATGAATCCAGCACCCTCCTGCGTCTGTCTGCGCTGAATTTGTCTTTTCTTCCCCAATTGGTTTCCTCTCGTTCTCTTTCCGGTTCTGATTTTGTGGTCAGCCGGTTTATCAGATACCCTTCTTTGGACCAGCTTTATTCCAAAAAATTAATACCCGCCATTCGCTCCCGGCTTTATGAAATTCTTGCAGTTTTCAAAAAACTTGGTTTAACTCACAACGATATCATTCCCAGAAATATTTTCTTTGACCCTTTTTCCTCCCGGTTAATCTTAATCGATTACGAATTCTGCCTGCCGGCGGGGACTGATCCTGAACACAGTTTTTCAGTAACCCGCAAGGATGTGCAGTTGCTTTTATCCCAGTCGCTTCGGACATTGGGTAGTAAATTCAGAAATAAATCCGTTCCGTTGTTCTCTTTCGCCAACGACCGGGTAATCGTAAATCGGGTAATCTCGGATTATTATCACCGCCGGTTCAAAGATTACCTGGCCAGCCGTTTCAGAAATTATCAACAGGCTCTGATCCGCTATCTTTCCAGATGAAAATAATCAATCTTTTCTTACCCGTAGTGGATCACTTTACCAAAATTACCCTGGAAACCGGCCGGATACCTGCAGGGACTAACGGACCTTACCACGACGTCGAAACTTCAGTTAGAAACTCCAGTCACTGGCTGATCACTTTCAGCCGGGTTTACAAAAGTACCGGTCGGAAAAAATATCAAGCGGCAGCTAAAATTCTGGCAGATTACCTTGCTTCACCGGACGTCAGACCGAAAGGTTTTACATTTGCCTGTCGCACCACACCGCATAAAGATAAATGCAACGGCCTTATCGGTCAGGCCTGGGCGATCGAAGCTCTTTGTTACTCCGGCCGGTTTTTGAAAAAGCTCCAGCCATCCGAATTAGCCAGACAGGTTTTCCGGTTTCACAAATTTGTCCCGAAATATGGTCTCTGGCATCGGCGGGAAATTACCGGATCCGATTTATCCCTGGATCCCACTTTCAATCATCACCTCTGGTTCGCTGCGGCCGGGTCCCTTCTCGGCGACCAGATTATCAGAGAGCAGGTATCCTGTTTTCTCGACCATCTTGATCAAAACCTCACCGTTTTGGACAACGGGTTAATTTTTCATCCCATCACCCGGCTACTTCCCAGACCGATTATTTCTTTGCAGCCAAAAGACCCGCCTTCGCGCTCTCAGGTAGATAAATTTATTATAAAATCAATCGGCTATCACGCTTATAACCTTTACGCCATGGCGTTGTTGTATCAAAAATTTCCCCGTCACTCCTTTTGGAAAAGTGCTAAGTTCAGCCGTGCTCTTGCCTATAGCCGGTCAACCCGGTTTGTTAATGACCTGAAAAATAATCCTTACGCATATCCGTACAATCCTGTCGGCTTTGAAATGCCTCTGGTGATAACCACCTTTTATCCTGGTTCCGGGTACTCCAAATCCCGATTGTCGCAAGATTGGCTGAATTTGCAAATCCAAAAATGCTATCGTCAGGGTAGCCCTATATTAGACCGAAACACTGCTGATCCAATTACTCTTTCCGCGCGTATTTACGAACTACTCCGTAGTGGTGAAACGGTATGACGTCCAGTCGGGTACTTAAAATCGCGGTTGTGTTTTTAGATATCATCATCGCCATTTCAGCCCTTTTTTATTTTTATTCCAATAGAATTTACTATATTGGTTCTGACAGCTACTATTACCTTTCCCTGGCTGACAGCCTGGTTACAACCGGAAAAGTTAGGGATCTGACTATATTTCCTTCGGAAAAGCCGGTCACTCCTCAAAACGGAATTGTTTATCTTATGGCTTTGCTAAAAATCGCCGGTCTTTCCAGTCAACAAATAATATCCTTTATTCCTTTCCTCAACTTTAGTTTATACGTGATATCTTTCTCCGCTTTGGCCAAAACCGCCCTGTTGTTCAAATTTTCTTCACGTCAAATACTAATCTTAAGCCTCTTTTATTATAGCCACTGGGTTCTCTATCGCCTGCAAATGATTCCCGTCAATGACGGAATTTTTAACTCTCTGGGAATATGGGCTATTTATCTCATATCCTGTCTCTTTTACTCTGTCCGACGCCGTAATTTCTTTTTTCTGCTTGTCCTTTCTCTAATCGGGGTTCATTTTCGTCTGAATCTGTATCTCATCTTGCTGTCTGCAATTATCAGTTACGCTATTTTCGCTCAATGGAGAAAAGCCGTCCTGACAGGCATAATCGTTGTCCTGGTACTTTTAACATTTAAGCAAGTTTTTGCTTTGCCTCTTTATTCGTATCAACAGGAATCGGACCCGTTAACTTCAATATCCGCATCGCAGGATTTGGAAAGAATCCCGGATGTAAAAACCTATTCCGCATACTACACCGCCAAGGCGATGCGAAAGATGATTGATATAAAACCCTTTCTCACCGAACTCAAGCAATTATTAGTGGATCGTACTGCCGAACTTTTCTTAGTCAGGTTTGACATTATTTCTTCCCATCTGAATTGGATTTTTTTGATCTTCACACTCATCCCTCTCATCGGCGTCATCAGAGGCATTTCTTTAAAAGATTTCTCCGAATTGTTTTTTTCGCTGGTAGCCTTGACATCATTAGCTTATACGCTATTGGTCGGCATAATAAATAATCGCTATATCTTCTTAAACTACATTCTGGTCATATTCCTGTTGGTTAAATGGATGAATATCAGCCGTTTTGCGTCCAAATTTATATATGCTTACGCCTCGATTATCATTTTGTACTCTTTTTTCAACTTTTCCCGACCCTACCACCTTTCCTGCAATCTAGCCCTGATGCTGGAAATTAAGAATCGGGGTATTACGTTACCCGGGGAAAGCCTGCTTTTAGCTGAAGAAAAAAGGCATGCCTATTTTTTCCTCAACAAACCGAAAATAAATATCGAAAGATTTCCCTGGTTAGTCCGATCAAACGAGATTTTTGTTGCCGGGTCTTATTTATATGTAGAAGACACACTCGCCTACCTTGAACGCTTGTCCGGGACGGATCTGAAAGACTACCAGCTTTTATCCGTCAGAAACGGACCGGACGTCTGCTCACTGATACGAGCGGTAAAGGGCTGATCTATGTATCTTCCGCCTATTACCGTCATTGTCCCGGTGTACAACAATCCGGCCGGTATAAAAAGTTTAATTACTTCGTTACTCAAACTCAACTATCCCCGCAATCGGCTGGAAATCATTATTGTTGATAATAATTCTGCTGATGACACAGCATCTGTTATAAAACAATACCCGGTTCGTTATGTCTTTGAGTCCCTGCCGGGTTCGTACTCCGCCAGAAATAAAGGGATCCGGTCAGCCAGGGGGGAAATTATCGCGTTTACCGATTCGGATTGTTCTGCGGATTCCGCTTGGGTTCACGCTGCCGTCTCCTCCTTTAGCCCTGATGTTGCAGCAATTGCCGGTCGCATCAAATTTTCATTCCGTTCCCGTAATCCTGATGTTTGTGAGTACCTCGATTCCAGCAGGAAACTGGACCAAAAAAGTTACATCAAAAAGGGTTTTGCGGTTACTGCCAACTTCTTTGTCCGCAGACGTAATTTTGACAAATATGGTTTATTTCGCGGTGACCTGATATCAGGAGGGGACTATGAGTTTGGTCGCAGACTTACCATGGCCGGGGAGAAAATAATTTACTGCCCGCAGGCGGTGGTTACCCATCCCGCCCGTAACTCGTTCGGTCAGCTCTGGAGCAAAACCGTCAGAATCGGCCGGGGTCAAAAACAGCTTTCCCGCATAGGATTGCTTGCACATGATAAATTGGATATTCTGCACTTTGCCCCCGTTCTTAACCCGCCTCGGAACCGATATTACCAATATTTCACCGCGGCCCAAAAAGTCCGATTATTGGTTATTGCTAATATAATCAAATATGCCAATATTGCCGCCCGTCTGGGTTAGTATAAATCTGACGACTTACAACCGGGCACATATTTTATCTCGGGCCTTAAACAGCGTCCTCAAACAAACTTTTAAAAACTGGGAGCTGATAATAGTTGACGACGGTTCGACAGATGAGACTCCCAAAGTAATAAGACTCTTCAGCCGGAAAGACCGGCGGATAATAGGTATATTTCATCCCCAAAACCTCGGAAACGCCTCCGCCCGTAACACCGCTCTCAGGTTCAGCCGCGGAACATATGTGGCATTTTTAGATGACGACGATGAGTGGAAAGACAAGGATAAATTAAAAAAACAGCTGGCGGTATTCCGGCGTTCCGCCGATCCTAATCTGGCTATCGTCTGTACGGGTGTGAATCTGATCGACGCTCTCGGTCAAATTACTCCCCGGAAAGTAATTCCCCCTTCGGACCTCACCGCTCATATCCTGGCCGGTAACGGGGTCATTTACAGCCCTACCGTTATGACCAGGCGGGATATTATGCTTTACGTCGGAGGTTTCGATACCCGACTGCCTCGTGGCGTGGATAGCGAATTTTATCGAACATGTATCGTAAAATACGGGTTTAAAGTATTATTTTTGCCGGAGTGTACCACTAATATCTACCTTCACCTAGGTCTCAGGCTTACCCCGTTTTCCTCCGTATCTGCTCTGCAAAAAAACATCTGGGCAAACCTGTACCTGCTCTCAAAATACCGCCGGTATTTTTTCAAATACCCCCTATCCGCCCTCACCCGTTTAAAAACCATATCCTTGTGCCTTTTGCAAATTCCCCGGGCCGCTTTAAAATCAAATTAACGTGGATACCGTCCAGCAACCTCAAGACCGGGAGTATTCTTTTCCGTATCATTACCTCCCCCGATTACGCTCCGGGTTTTCCCAGCATTATTACTGGAGCTGGGGGATTAACTACGCCGCCACTCTGGAATTTATAAATAGCCGGCTGATTCAAATCCGTTTTAACTCCCTAATTGATATTGGTTGCGGAGACGGTCGGCTGGTATCCGAAATTGCAGCTCAATTTCCGGGCAAAAAAATTATCGGTATAGATTTCTCTGCTCGGGCCGTCAACCTTGCCCGGGCTTTAAATCCCGGCTTGACTTTCCAAGTCAAGGATATTGCATCCGGCGAATCTCTCCCCCCGGTCGATATTGTTACATTGATCGAAGTTCTGGAACATATTCCTCCCGCCCGTCTTACCAAGTTCGTCTCTGCATTAGCCAAATTGGTCCGTCCGGGCGGAACTCTTATTCTCACCGTGCCGCACGTCAATCTGCCTGTCCAATCAAAACACTATCAACACTTTTCTTTCTCCGACCTCCGTTCACTCTTCACCTCTTATTTCCGTGTCCGCAGGACTTTCTATCTCGGCCGTCAAGGCTATTTATACCAGTTGATTCTGGTTTTGTTAGGAAACAGGTTTTTTATCCTCAACTATCCCCCGGCTCAAAAATATCTTTATTCTCTTTTTCGCCGCCGCCTTTTTATTAGTGACGAGCGTCACTGCTCCCGGATTTATTTGGAAATAAAAAGGAAATGAAACCCAACTTGCCTCTTGTATCAGTAGTAGTTACTACCCGTAATCGACCCCGGCTTTTTGCTAAAGCTTTAAAGTCTGTTCAAACCCAAACTTACCCCAGGCTGGAAATTATCGTCGTTGATGATGCCAGCCGTCCCGGCGTCCAGTCGCAAGTAATCCGATCCTTTAACCCTCCCGTAAAATACCTCCGCAACACCAGAAACCGTGGTCTGGCTTACAGCCGCAATCTTGGGCTCAAGCACTCCCGCGGCAAGTATGCCGCCTTTTTGGATGATGATGACACCTGGGAACCTCAAAAAATTGCTTTACAGGTTGAATTAGCCCGAAAATCACCAAATGTTGCCGTTATTTCCTGCGCTCAAACAGTTTTCAAAACCAGCGGTCAGGTTTATATCAATCACCCTGTGGTCCAAGGCCGCATCAAAGAGGCTATAGTTTCCGGTCGTTTCGGCACCGTTCCTTCCAGCAATTTATTTAGCCGGTCAGCTCTCATTCAAGTTGGCGGCTTTGACATTCGCCTCACCAGCCATATCGATTACGACATCTGGATGAAATTAGCCCAACTTGGTCTTTCCGCTGACTATCTTGATCAGCCTTTGGTAAATACTCATGATAGGGGATTACCTCGCATGACTGCCGACTATACTTCCCGTCTGGCTGCCACCGACCGGTATCTGTCTAAATGGACTCCTGTTTGGCAATCCTGGATAGGTGTCACGGCTACCCGCATTTACCTGCGCCGTTACTACACTTATGTCGTTGGTTGGCTGGCCGAGGAACAGTTTAAAAGAGGTAAAATTGGAAAAGGTATGACCTGTCTGGCCCTCATTATCCGCCGTTACCCCACCAATATTACCGGATTATTTATCATCCCGGCTCGATGCTTGGCTCTGTTTTGCCTTAGATGGATTTATCTGACATTCCCTGTCCCCAGGCGTTTTCGCCTGTTTACCGTATGAGCCATTTCAAATTTAACCTCACAATAATTGCTGCCCTGGCGCTTTTTATAAGCGTCTCATACTGGCGTTTGGCTACTCCGGGTTACATCACTTTTTCCGATTCGGTTCGCTATGCTGACGCTGCCCGATCCCAAAACGAGGGAATAGGCTCCCGGATTCATCATTCCTATTTTAGTTCCTCCGATATTAATACGACTAATTTTAAACCCAGCTGGGAATTTATCGATTCACCTGCTACCGTCACTTTTATAAGCTTGGCTTTTAAGCTTCTTGGGGCATCGGACCTGACTTTATTTATAGCTGGCTCGGGCTTGTTTATCCTTTCCGCTTTAACCATCTATTTGCTTGGGGCGAGGGTTTTTTCCCCGTCCGTAGGATTAGTCGCAGCCGTCCTGTTTACCACCAACCCCTTTTTCCTAAGTTACGCGGTCAATTGCTCCAGTGAAATCCTGTTCACATCCGAAGTTCTTATTTCTGTTTGGCTATTGTACTTATCAAAGCCGGCCAAGTTTCTGTTTATCCTGCCTGCAGTATTAACTCTTTATACCCGCCCTCAGGGTGTCATATTTATTCTCTCTCTGATCGCGACCGGTCTGTTGGTCTGGCTTATAAAAGCGATTAAACAACCAGTCCGTTTGGTTTTACTGCTTTGCGGTCTGGTAATTCTCGGTTTCTTTACTGTTTATCAAGCTACCCGTTTCTCCATTTTCTCCCACTCCTTGTTCAATCTTAAGCATTATGGTGCTACGCTAATCCCTACCGATGTCAGCCCGGGGATTTATTTGCGGGGTGAAATATTACCCCAAGCCAACATTTCCCTTAAAGTATTTGTCACCAAGCTTTTTTACAATACCTACAATTTCGCCAAAAACCCCGACCGCATCGCTCCACCGGCGGTATTCCTCTTTCTCATTATGGCTCTGTTTATCACCAGTCACAATTTTCATTGGCTGGCGCTTATTACTCTGGGGATGTTTACATTGGCGGCTTCGGCTACTTTACCCAATGCCCGCTATATTCACCCGGTTGTCGTTTTACCTTTTATCTCCATGGCGGCGGTTCTGGAAAACATATGTACAAAATTCAAAATCAGATACCGCTTTTTTCTTCTGGCTCTTTTGACGCTGATAATCACCCTTCCCGCATTTGGTCACATTTTTCTTGACTACCGCTTCCGCCGGGTCACCTTAAACCTGGGTCGTCCGCCGGTTTACAAAGTTATTTCAGACATTTTAGCCCAGAATATTTCTCAGGGAAAGTTAACCATCACCAACCTGGATGCCTGGGCGGCTTGGTATCACGGTTTGACCACCATGTGGTTTCCCCTGTCTCCCAATAGGCTTATTCCCCCGCCCGGAAAACCTAATAACATCGATTACATAGTCATAACCAACTATCTGGAAAGAGATTCCTCCTTTGCTCTCGGTGAATGGGAGGAGGTAGTTTACGCTCCCTATAATATTCAAAACCAATTCCTGACTGACAACTACCGGGTGCTGGACACTTTTATAATTAACCCCGAACAGACTTATGAAAACCAGCGTATCCTGGGTACAATTCTTGTCAAGAAATAGGACCGGTATTGCTGTCTGCGTCCTGGTATTTTTATCTTTTCTCCATCTTTTCTTTGCTCTTCGCACTCACGTCTTTTTCTCCGGGGACGATTTTGCTGTTTTAGCTTATATCCGGGCCCATACGGCACTTGACATGACCCGGACGTTTCTCACGCAGGGAGATATCTGGGGTTTCAAAAAAATACTCGGATATCTTTTTTTCACCGCCATTTTCAGGTCGTTCGGTATTCAGTCTCTGTTTTTTCTGTTGTTTAATCACCTGCTGCATACCATCAATGTAATTTTGGTTTTCAGCCTGGTATCAGCCCTGACCAAAGACCGCCTCACCGGATTATTTTCAGGTTTAGTGGCCAACCGGTTGTACTTATTCTACTTTTCCAATATCCATGAGTACCTGGCGCTTTTCTTTATCCTGATCTCCGCTTGGCTATTTTTGAAATATCCGGGCTACTTGTATCTGTCTGGGTTAGCATTTTTATTAGGGCTTCTTACCAAGGAAATTACGCTTACCTTTCTGTTTCTTATGTTAGCTATTGTTCTTCTCCGTAAATATTCACTTACACGTGTCATTCCGTTTATTTGCCTGTCCTTTATATATCTCATGTTTCAGGCTTTACCGTTTATCAGCCGTTTGCCGGTCAGCCCGGACCACCCCTACCGTCTGGGTTTTCCCACCTGGGGCAACTGGCTTTTCTACCTCAATTTCCCGGCCATATTTTTGGCCGTTGCGATTGTTATTTTCCGTCGCCGCCATACCGCTCTGCCGGTCTTGTTAGGTTATTTGGCGGCTATCTTGCCGGTTTTATTCTTGGTAAACCGTCGGGAAATTTATTATCAGTATATTCCCACATCTTTCTTGGCCGTCCTTTTTGGTTTAGTGCTGCCCCGCATATCTGCCAAGTCTATCCCAGTTTATTTGGCAGCCGCCTTAACTCTTGGCGGTCGATCCCTCTTTCCGCCTGTCGCTTTCAGGAGTTACCCTAATTGGCAGCTGGTATCTATTAATAATGCTCTCACTGTTATCGCATCAAACCTTGCTTCCCGACCCGGCTCAGTCAATATCAATCTTGAGTCTCTGCCCTTGGAGCGTGACGCCAGACTGATGCTCGGTTCCCAGGTGGTTGATCTCTTTTTACCCCCCGCACTTTCGGCAGACTATGTATTTAACTATAATCGGGACACCCATGTCCTTTCTGCGGTTAAAAAGTCTCTTCACTAAATTCTGGCCTTATTTGCTGATTCTGTGTCTCACGGCAGTTTATTTTTATTTCCTTTTGATAGATAGCCGCTACTTTTTCTACGACGACTTTACTGCCTTCACTTTTGTCGTTCCCCGGACTTACACCCGGATTATTGCTGACAGTCTGGCATCCCGGGATATTGACCGTCATAAAATAATCGGCTATCTGTTGACCAAATTTCTTTACCACACCGTATCCACCCGGGTAGAGATGTATTTCGCCGCTTTATTCATCATCCACTCCCTAAATTCCAGCCTCCTTTTTAGCCTTTTGCGCCGGCTCACGCGGCACACTTTAACCAGTTTCGTTCTCTCCGCCGTATTCGCCTGGCGCTTCTATTTATGGTGGTTTTCCAACATTCACACTCTTTTGGCCGCCCTGTTTTCCCTCTGCGTCGTCCACCTGTGGCTTAATTTCCTCTCCTCCCGTCGTTTTCTCCCCCTGGCCTTAATCTGGCTGATTTCCCCCTTAATGATCTATTCTTATGGACCTAGTTTTTTCGTTTTTCCCGCCCTATTTTTTCTCACCGCTTCTATATATGGCTTTCGCAACGCGCGTCAGTATCTACTCTACCTTTCCCCCTTTATCTTATTGCTTATTGTCTATTTTTTTGTTTATACCCGTGCCCCGGACAGCCTTACCCGCTTTTCCATGTCCGAAAACCCTTACTTCCGGCCGATTTCAGTCAGCACTTTCCTCAATGTCCAAGCCCAATTTCTGCATGCTCTCAACCCCCTGTTACCTGTCTCCATTCCGTTACTTGGACTGGTCGCTGGGGCTCTCTTAATTCTCACTGCAGCCGCTGCCGGTCATTCGTTTTGGCTGCTGGCAGCTTACCTGACAAGTATTGCTCCCAACAGTTTTTTCCCAAATCACACCATGTTTTATTACTTATATTACCCGATTATCTTTCTCCTTGTCTTTATAGCTCGATTGATGCGCACTCGCTACTGGCCGGTGGCTTTGATTTCTGTCATTGTGCTGTTAAATCCAGTAGTAAATTTAAGCCAAATTGCTTTTCGGCTCCGTCATCCCGCACCCAATTTCGAGATCAAGTCCATACACCTGATTGATCAGGCCGTAACTCAGGCCGTCAAATCCGGGCAAACCCGGATTAAATTAAGTAATTGGGAAGTCACACCTAATTTAAACCATGCTATCGACAACCAGGCTTTGCCGCTGTTTCTTTCTGGACCCCAAAAAGACCGTTTTCACTATTCCTATTCCCGGGATACTCAAATTCTGACTCTTACTCCCCGTCCGTAGGTTATTTTTCTTCCGCTTTCGCTTCGGTCAATTTTTGTTCGGCCAAAATCCTCCGGTTCATTTTTCTGGCGGCCTGGAAAAGTTCCGCCGGTATTTTTTGGCTTCGGCAGTAATCCAGCCAGGCGGCTAAATCTTTGGGAAAACACTTTCCTTTGACACCTCTTACTCCCCGGTGCCAAATGATCCGGTAATGGCGTCCCATGACCGGACCTACCCATTTTGAAGCCATTGCCCCCCGAATCACTCGTTCGTAATCAAGTCCTTCACTCCGGCAGACTTCGAAGTAGTGGTTGGATTCCAAAACTTCCCAAACCCCGTGCAGGTTATTGATGTATTTCAAAAGCTCCGCTTCTTTAGCCGGTATAATGGCGCTGTAGGGGCTTTCCGGCAAAGTATTTAATACCTTGGTCGCTTCCGAATATGACCTTGAGGTATATCCGACAAATTGCCGGTCCGGGTTGGCAAAATCCTGATCACATGTGGCCTCTGACAAAAACTCCGGACTAAACAGAATTTTAATCTTGGGATATTTTTCCTGGAGTTTATCCGTAGTCCCGATTCGTACGGTACTTTTAATGACTACGGTTTTGTTGTCAGGAATTTGGCCCAATACCGCATCCACCGCTACATCATCGTATTTATGTTTGTTCCAAAGATACGGAGTCGGTACGCATACAAACACCAGCTCGCTGCCAAAAGCTTTGGCCTTGTTCTTCTTCTCCATCACGTCGTAGCCGGTCACCGGGTATTCCGATTTTGAAAAATAGCGAAACACCGTCCCTCCTACCATCCCCAAGTGGCCGATCACCCCGATCGACTGGTAATATCTATAAGACACCTTTATATAATACACAAGCTTTGTGAGCCGTGCCAACCTTCATCTTTTTTTGGTCCTGATACTTTTTTTGGCGGCAACTTTAATCCGCTTTTACCATTTTCCCGATCGTATCACTTTCGGTCCCGAACAGGCCATGTCACTTTTAATTTCCGCTGACTATCTGGACAAGCCTTCTCTTTTGGGCCAGCCTTATTTCCGGGTCACAACTTCCGGCCACCAGCTTTTTACTGCGCCCTTTTTCAATTACGCTCTGGTCCCCCTGCTGTTATTATTCCGTTTTAATCCTCTGCCTGTTACCGCCTTTTTTTCTCTTTTAAACCTCGTCACCGCCGCAATTCTTTACCGGTTCGCTTCCCGGCATCTTCCCTGGTTGGCTGCATTTCTGGCCACACTGATATTCTTATTCAACTCCCGGATGATTTTCCACTCCCTTTTCATCTGGATACTCAACTTCTTACCCCTGTTGGGCCTGCTCAACTTTTATTTTCTTTATCGTTTTTTTATTTCCCGGTTTCCCAAATTTGCTTTCGGGGTGGGATTTGTGGCCGGATTAGCTTTTGGTATCGAGTACTTTTATCTGTTTACCGCAGCTGTGATTTTTACGCTCCTTATTTACTCGTCCCGGACTCGGCTAAAGACCGCGCTGGTATTTGCCGCCGGTGGGTCAGCGGCGAGCTTACCTCTGATCTTATTTGACCTCAGGCACGATTTTTACCACACCCGGACTCTTTGGCAATATTTTTTGGACACTCTGAGCAACTCCCGGCAAAGTTTTATTACCTACTACCATTTCCTCAACTTCTGGCCGATATTTGTCCTTCTCGGCGGTTTTATTTTGTATCGCATGTTTCAAAAAAAACATACCCTTCTGTCACTTATCCTATTAGCTGTTTACTCTTACTCAAACCTCTATTCGTCACACGTCTCCTTCTCCGGTGCGGTGGGTATGCCGCCCGGTCTGACTTTAGCCAAGCTGGAAGAAGCTTCCTCCGCCATCGCCGCAGATGCGCCGGATCGCTTTAATGTGGCCTCGCTTCTGGATTTCAATACCCGCGCTCATCCCCTGCGCTATTTTTTGCGTTTTTATTATCACCGCCAAGCCGAAGCTTTCGACAATTATTCAAGCCTTTCGGCCTTGTATGTTTTAGCCGACTCGGACACTGACATCAATCTCCCAACCAATTACGAACTAAGAAGCTTTTATCCTTACCGGGTTACCATCCTTGATCACCTGGATGATCGTTATCTGGTTTATAAATTAACCAAATGAAATACTATTTATTCATCTTTATCTGCTTTCTTTGGCTCAACTTCATTTATTTAAACCGGGCGGTGTATATTACTCCGTACAATATAGGTTTTTGGCAACACGAGTTTCTTAATACCCAAATAGTCAAAGGCGACAAAGCCAAACGTTGGTACTCGGACACTGAAATTTATGCCATCACCGGTTACAAATATATCCGGGGGGAAAACCCCACCCAAATTCACCCCGAGGTTCCCCCGGCCGGCAAACTGCTGATTGGCGGCAGTATCATTCTTTTTGGAAATGAGAATTTGGGCAATCTTATTTTGGGTTTTGCAAGTCTTGTCTTAATCTACCTGCTGGGACGTCATATGTTTTCCGGACATTCTCCTGCTGCCTTACTGGCGGTATTGCTTACTTCACTGGATCCCGGTTTTCGTGCGTCTTTAACTACAGCCAACATCGATATTCCCCAGTTATTATTCCTGCTTTTCTCACTTTGGGCTTTTCTTAAGGCCCAAGACAATCCCTTCTGGTTTGGTTTCTCATCTTTTGGTCTGGGACTGATGATGGCTACCAAATTTTATGCTACTGCCGGAGTTCTCTTTGCCGTCTACTGCGTGTTTTTGCTTATCAAAGGCCGGTTTAAACCCTTCATTTACTTTTTTATCTCTCTTCCGGCAGCTTTTTTTGGCCTGGCTCTGCCTTATTTTTCCGCTTTCAGAGAAGGGATGACGCTAAGTCAATTTTGGCACTTCCAAGGCTGGCTGGCTTCCTGGTGGGCTGGAAATGCCAGAGTTCCCTGGGGCGGCATTTTCCCTATCATTTTTCAGGGCCGTTGGTACACCTGGTGGGGGACAAAAGAGATAGTCAGGGTAGGGGAGTGGACCCCGCTCTGGCCCATCGCACTAGTTCTTTCGGTATTTTTAATCACTAAATTTATGAGCATTAAAAATTTAAAATTAAAAATTAAAAATTATCCAATATTACTGCTTTGGCTCTGGAGTTTTGCCTACCTGGCTTTCCTCTCCTTCACCTCTCCCTTCCCCCGTTACCTTATCCCCCTCACCCCCTTCTTTTATATTCTCTCAATATGTTTTCTTAAGTATCTTTCCCACCCCAGGGTTTCATAACTTTTCAGAAAGCTGGTCGGGAACTGGCATATAATTGACAGGTGCCTTTTATTTTCTTCGACATTGACTACACCTTGATCGATACCGATAAACTTCGAAGCAGGTTGTCGGATGCGTTTCAACAAACCTTGAACATCACTGCTCAACAATATAAAGACGTTATTTCTAACTATACCTCAGCTTTGGCCAGTTCAACCGATTTCAATCCGGATGAGTTTATCAGCTTTCTGGCCCCAAAATATGACTTTCTCATAGCTGACCTAGAAAAAGTGTATTGGCACAATCCTCAGTTTTATCAGGAAAGTTTGTATCCGGAAGTCTTGAGAGTACTTAAAAGAATGAAAGGAGAATATAATATGGGTATATTTTCGGAAGGGTTTATTAAGTATCAAACCGCCAAGTTAAAAGAATCGGGAATTCTCAATTTTTTTGATCCAAAAAATATTTATATTTTCCGCCGCAAACTCCTACCGGAAAATCTGGCAAATTTACCCGCCGGCTCATTAGTTATAGACGATGATCCGGTAAATGTTAAAGCCCTTCTTAATTTGCCACAGGTCGTCCCCGTCTGGATTAATCGAAAAAATGCATCTACTCATCCTCAAGCCAGGACCATAACCTCTCTGCTAGCTTTGTTAGATTGATGAAAAACCGGTCGATCTTAATTTTGTTATTTTCCTTTTTCTTTTTTCTAGCCTTTCCTGCCCAGGCAGCCGAAAAAAATTATGTGACGCTGGTTTTTCCCGTCCGCGGCCGCGATTTCTGGTGGCAGGGGCGGGATCTTTCACATCTTACTCGGTTAATAGCTTCTGTCTCAGCCACCCGGCTGCCGTCCACCTGGCTGGTGCAATACGACGCCCTTTTGGATGATCAAATTGTGGATCAATTACATTCACTTGAGAACCAGGCTGAGAAGGGGGTGTTTCTGGAAGTTACCCGGAGATTAGCCGAGGATAGTTTTGTGCCTTACGCTTGGGAGCACGGTCCCTGGACCTCCGCCAATCTGCTTTTTCTATCCGGTTATCAGCCTCTTGATCGCCTCCGGATGATCGACAAGGCCTTCTCGACCTTTAAAGACAAGTTTGGTAATTACCCCAAAAGTTTCGGGGCTTGGTACGTCGACGTAGCTTCGATAGAGTATATTAAACAAAAATACGGTGCTATTGCCCTTTTGGGGTTAGCCGACCAGTATGCCACCGATGGTTACCAGACCTGGGGTCAATATTTCAGCCAGCCTTATTTCGTCAGCCGTAAAAGTGCTATCGAACCAGCCGCGGACGCCTCTGACAATACCGGGGTAATAAAACTTCAGTGGGCTCCCCGGGATCCGGTCAGGGGTTACGGGACAAGCGGCGACTACTCAAACTTCAGCGTCCAGGTCAATGACTACTTCCGGAACAAGGGTTTGGATAAAAACTATTTCGACCGCCTGCTGAAAACTCTGACCCTGGACGCCTCCGGCCCGCTTTCCCAAACGGTTATCGGTATCGAGGCGGCTGAACTGGAGCCGGAGTATTGGACCGCATTAACCGACCAGCTCAATTTGGTAAAAAAATACGTCTCCCGGGGATTGCTTGTGGCTGAGACTATGAGTCGATTTGCTGATATTTACACCGCCGCTTTTCCCAAGACTTCACCTCAGATCACTTTAAGTGGATCAAATGCCGGTACTACCTTCTGGTGGTTTAATTCTCCTGGTTTTCGTCTGGCGCTTGGCTTGGAAAACGGAATTCTGAAAATCAAAGACTTACGCTACTACCATTACTCATCTCTTCGGGATAATGATCAGGTTTTTCCGGATCCGAACCTCAATCTGACCAGAGTAGTCCCGGCCGTCGTTGACCAGGCGGCCTTGGGAAATGAGATCATTTTGGGTAGACCGAGCAAGATAAATAATCCTCCCGGTCATTTTGCCTGGCCCGGGGGGAGCCTGGATGTGACCCCCGCCGGTCCGGTTATCAACGGCGGGCCTCCCGTACCCCGGCCCGCTGGAGTTTCTGTACCTGACCGGAGATGTTTTGGTGAATACGGCGGTTACCGGCCTCCTCTCGGTTGCCTGAAACAATTGGCGGTTTTCCTGGCCCGGTTTATCCCTGATATTCGTTACTCCTCGCTATCCGGCCAAAAATTCCTGGGTCTCAGAATTGGCCCGGAGTATCTTTGGGGACTGCGGTTTCCCAAAATCCGTTTGGGTCGTTTTTATTTTAAATTCCCGCTTCTGGAGAATTTTATTTCCCTTCGTAGTCGCTTGACTCCTGATTTTTCCTGGGAAGGCAAGCAGGAAATAGAAATCAGTTCCTTTCGAAGTAATGCAAAAATAGTCCGTAAGATTGGTCAGTATGGGCATGATTCTTTGCTCGAACTGGCTAACCCTCCTAAAATATTTGAAAATAGCTATTATTTAGTTTTCAAACCATGAGACGACTCATCACCCGCGGTCGCACTTTAGTCTTGTCCTCCACCGCCAGATCCGCCTATATTCTGTTTGCCGGCAACCTAACCGACTCGGTTTTTGCCTTTCTCTTTACCATTATAACTTTTCGTTTACTAACCACCGCCGATTTTGGTATTTTTTCTGCTCTTAATAATTTTGTATTTACTGCCGTACTCATCCTCGATCTGGGGTTAGGCAGCGCCCTGCTGCATTTCCTGCCCTACTGGAATTCCCGCAGGCAGCCTTCGCGGTCAGAAGCGTACTTGTCCGCCGCTGTCTTAATGCGGGTTGGCATTGCCTCCGCTGTCGGTCTTATGCTGGGTTTTTTTTCGTTTGTTATAGCTCCGGGATTTTTCAAAACTGATCAAAACTGGGCTATAATTCTGGCCGGAGCTTCTCTGGTCACTATTTCCGGATTGGATATTCTCAATTTTGCACTTCAGGCTTACCGCAAATTCCTGCCATCAGCTATTACCGCCAACACTTTTTCTTTATTGCGATTTATTTTTGTATGCGCCTTCGCTCTTCTAGGTTTGCCTTTTTCGGTCACTACTGCGACAGCTATTACTCTCATTTCGCCGGTTTTGGGTATAATATTGCCTGTCAGATGGCTCCCCCTGCCCCGACTGTACTTACCCGCAAAACCATTAATATCTTCACTTTTAGGCTTCAGCGGATGGTTAGGTGTGGCAAAAATAACGTCTACCGTAGCTACCAGATTGGATATCCAAATCGTACTTCTGTTTCTGGGTACAGCCGCCGCCGGTATTTATTCAGTCGCTGCCCGGCTGGCAAATTTTTACCCTGTTATCATTGCCAGTTTTACCGCGGTTTTGGCTACCCGTCTCTCCGGTATGACAACTCCCGGGCAGTTACTCAGATTTTCCCCGAAAGTTGTTTTGTTCCAGCTAATATTAGCTTCAGGAATGCTTTTGGCAATTGGTTTAGCCCGGCCGTTTGTCACTCTGCTTTTCGGCCTTTCGGCCGCTCCCTCCGTCCCTCTTTTTCGCGGCCTGACCCTGGCTTATTTGCCTTATCTTTTAGCCAGTTTTCCCAATGCTGTAATCATATATTATTTTAAGCGGCCTAATGTCGCTGGCTTTATGGGATTAATTCAACTGGCCACAGCTTTTTTCAGTAACCTGGTTGCTACTCCTATTTTTCAATCTTTCGGCCCTATCATCTCCCTTGGTTTGGCAAATACCCTGTTATTGCTGATTAATTTATTTATGGTTGCCAAATTATGGACATCGGCATCATCGGCGCCGGCTTTACCGGACTGAGCGCAGCCATTTACTTGGCTTCACTCGGTCATCAAGTCACTATTTTCGAAAGCTTGGACCGGCCGGGCGGTCTGGCCGTAGGTTTTAAAGACCCGGAATGGGACTGGCCTTTGGAAAAACATTACCATCACCTCTTTTCCTCCGACTGGGCTATCCGCCGCTTGGCTGGCCGGGCTAGTCACCCCATCTCTTTTACCCGACCCGCCACCTCCACTTTTATTAACGGTCAGATTAATCAGCTGGATTCCCCTGCAAGTCTTCTCAAATTTCCCCACCTGTCACCCGGCGGTATTCTTCGTACCGCCGCCGCTTTGGCTTATTTGAGACTTACTCCTTTCTGGCGCCCGTTGGAAAAGTTGACGGCGGAAAAATTTATTCTTTCCACCATGGGCAGTCAATCCTGGACGGTGGTGTGGGAACCGTTGTTTAAGGGAAAATTCCATCATTTCTACCATCAAATTCCCGCTTCCTGGTTTTGGGCCAGGATCAAAAAAAGAAGTTCCAGCCTGGGTTACCCCCAAGGCGGGTTTGAGTCACTGGCCCGGGCTTGTGCCGACCTGGCCGAACGGAATGGGGCGAAATTCAATTACGCTACCGGCGTGACTGGAGTCTCCCGGGTGAAAGGCCATCTGGCTTTAGTTACGGATACCAAACAGACTTTCACTTTCGCTAAAGTTATTTGCACTTTACCCGCTCCATTATTTGTCAGGATCACACCCGGCTTAGACCCGTCCTTCGTAACCCGGCTCAGCCGTCTTCGGGGGATTGGTGCAGTCAATTTGGTTTTGGCTTTGAAAAAACCATTTTTAAAAGATGTTTATTGGTTGAATATCAATGATTTAAAACTGCCATTTTTAGCCGTCGTTGAACATACCAATTTTATCGACCCGTCCCACTACGGGGGGGACCACCTGGTTTACGTTGGCAATTACTTGCCCGCCGAACACCAATTCTTTTCCGCCACCTCTGCCGGCTTAATTAACCGATTCACCTCCGGCTTAAGACAGATAAATCCCCAGTTTTCCCCCCGCTGGATACGTCGGGCCTGGGTTTGGAAAGCTCCTTTTGCTCAGCCTATCGTAACCCTTAACTATTCTCAACTTATTCCCCCTTTTTCTACCCCTGTTACAAATCTTTTTCTGGCCAACATTCAGCAGGTGTATCCCTGGGATCGGGGTACCAACTATGCGGTAGAATTAGGACTTGCTGTTGCCCGTCATGCTCTCAAAACTTAAACTTCTGACCACCACGGCTACTTTTCGCCAGTCTCTGGTTACCGTCGGCAGTACCGTTACCAGCGGGATTTTGGGAGCGCTGTTTTATTTCTTACTGGCCCGAATTTTGGGAAGCCGTGATTACGGGGCTTTTGCCGCGGTTGCCGCCCTGGTTACCATGCTCAGCTCTATTTTTGACTTGGGGACTAATCAGGGTTTGGTTAAATTTTCCGGAACCGACCCGGTAGCCAAATTAGCCCTGATCATAAAACTTTTTTCCGGAGGTTTGGCGGTCGCGTTATTTCTGATATTTGCCCCGGGTATCGCCTCCTTTCTCCTGCATCAGCCGACCTTGACCCCGTTGGTCCGTCTTGCCGGCTTGGGTATTTTTAGCTCGCTGCTGTTCTCATTTATATACACCCTGGCTCAGTCCAGAAGTCAGTATTTTCTCTGGGGCGGGGTTTACGTCGGTCCGAATTTATTGCGCCTGATTGTTATTATTTGGTTATTTTTCACTCTCCGGCTGACTTCATTTTCAGCCCTTTTGGTTTTTACCCTGGCTCCCTTTTCTGCTTTTTTGATCGGTATATTTCTTACCAACCGCAAGTTTTTTTCTTCCCGCCTCAGCCTGCCGGCGGCCAAACATTTTTTCGGTTTCAACCAGTGGATCACTGCCTCGACCATTATTGCCACCCTCGGTTCCCGCATCGACACTTTATTGGCTGTCCGCCTGTTGAATTTAAGTGCTACCGGAGTTTATGCCCTGGCCGTGCAAATGATTACCATTCTGCCTCAAATTACTACGGCACTTGGCGCTGTTACTACCCCGAAATTTGCCTCCTTTAAAACGATTGCTGATAACCGTCGTTATCTCGGAAAAACCCTGGTTCTCTCCTGTTCGGTTGCTTTGGGTTCTGCCTGCCTTTTAGCCCCCTTTGCCTGGCTGGTAGTTCTCCTGGTGGGGCCCCAATTCCGCGGTGCATACCTGCCGTTTATCATTCTTCTGGTCGCCATGTCATTATTTCTGGGCAGTTCACCCATCCGTGACAGCCTGATGTATTATTTTGGCCGGCCCCGGTTTTTCTTTTGGCTCGGCCTGGCCTCCCTGATTGCTACTGTCGGCCTCAGTCTCTGGTTAGTTCCTGTATGGGGTATAGTCGGATCAGCTGCCGTAGTTCTGGTCATCCAGATAATGTCCCTTGTCGTTTCCCTGGCCTATTACCTGTATCTTTCCAGAAGGTCATGAATGTTCCCCGGGTAACTGCTCACTGCCTGGTCAAAAATGAACAGCGCTGGGTGTGGTTTGCCTTGATGTCCGTGCTGGACTTTGTGGATGAAATTCTGGTCTGGGACGACAGCTCTACCGATGCAACTGCCAAGGTTGTCGCTCAAATAACCAGTCCCAAAATTAACTATCGCCGCATCCGGATTCAGGACCCTGCCGGTCATACCCGGGCTCGTCAGCAGATGCTGGAAAGCACTACCTCCGACTGGTTTATTATTTTGGACGGCGATGAAGTCTGGTGGCGGGATTCGCTAAAAACCCTCATTTCCGCCATTATCGCCAATCCGGCAAAATCTGCAATTATTTCGCCTTTTTATAATGCAGTGGGCGATATTTTTCACTATCAGCCGCCGCGATCGGTTCACTACAGGATTCATGAATTTTTCGGGGCCTTTACCATCAGAGCAGTCAACCGCCGCCTGCCGTCTCTGCGGGTAGCCAATCCCCATGGCCGCCAGGAATACCGTACGCGAGAGTACTCCCTGCAAGGCTTGCCTCGCGATCGCTTGCTTTTCGTTGATCACCCCTTTTTGCATCTTACTCATCTCTCCCGATCTGCGTCCCGTTCCCTGGATCGGGTTGTTCTCAAGCGCTCTTTCAAGTTTCGATACGAACTGGGTCGTTCTTTCCCATCTGACTTTGTCTTTCCCGAAGTTTTTTATCTGCCCAGACCCGCTCTTGTGGATTCTCCTTTTACTCACCGCTCTCTTACTTACGCCGCCGCGGCCTCCGTCTTCACTCCTTTGCGATTTTTAAAATCAAAGGTCACGCATTTTCCCGAAGGTTACTAATTAATCCGTACTTTACCACGCACCACAATGCCCACACCCCGTCTTTCCAGTTGATTTTCTTGCCTTCTTCATAATCCCTGCCGGAGTAGCTCACGCCAACTTCGTACACCCTGAATCTCATTTTGGCAACTTTGATAGTAAATTCCGGCTCAAATCCGAATCGGTTTTCCTCAATCCGGATTTTTTTAGCCACCTTCCGGGTAAAGGCCTTGTAACACGTCTCCATATCCGTGAAATTCATATTTGTTACAGCGTTCACCATAAATGTCAGAAGTTTATTCCCTACCATATGCCAAAAATACAGCACCCGGTGCGGCCGGGAAGACACGAATCTGGATCCGAATACTACATCCGCCTTACCCATCAACAGTGGTTCCAGAATCAGGCTGTATTCATCAGGGTTATATTCCAAATCAGCATCCTGGATAATCACTACATCTCCAGCAGTTTTTTTTAAGCCGTCCCGTATCGCCGCCCCCTTGCCCTCGTTCACTTTTTTGTCAATTATGATTAGTTTGTTCTTCAATCGTAAACTACGAATTTTATCCCTGGTCCCGTCGGTAGATCCGTCATTAATTATTACCAGCTCTTTTTTAATTTTTCCTAAAGGTACCGCGAGCACTCTCCTCACCACTTCCTGAATCGTCTTCTCCTCATTGTATACTGGGATTATTACCGATAGTTTCATTCAACCGATTATATAATGAACATCGCTTTTCTTTGCCGTCACTACGGCAAATCTTTCCGGGGTGCGGAAACTTATGTCAGAGAACTGTCTTCTCATCTTTCCCGGCTTGGCCACAATGTCAAAATCTACCCCCATATATTTTCAGGTAGGGATTGATGATCGCTGGAACTTATGGTGTTTCCCCGATACTTTTGTCGCTCTGACCGATTTCCAGCTCTACTGGGCCCGAAAGGCCAATCCTTTCGTGTCTGTAGTTAAAATCCCAAACGGAATAGATCCAGCTGTCTTCAACTCTCAAGTTACTCCCCTTAAAATAAACATTTCCCGACCTATAATTTTGATAGTCGCGGCTTTCACTCCGGCCAAACGTCTGGATCTGGCAATTCGGGCCGTAGCCAAGCTTAAGCGAGGTTCACTTCTGTTAGTAGGAGACGGTGACCAGAAAGATTACTTGATCCAGCTTGGGAATCAACTGCTTGGTCGGCGCTTTGCTGCCCTGAAGTTGCCATATTCTCAAGTGCCGCAGATTTACCCGGCAGCCGATTTGTTTACATTTCCCACCGTGCCGTACGAATCCTTTGGGATTGTGCTGCTTGAAGCCATGGCTTCGGGATTGCCGGTCGTTGCCACTGCTGATCCGATACGCGCAGAAATAGTGGGCGATTCTGGATTATTTGTCGACCCCACCGATACCGAAACCTACGCCGCAACGCTAAAACACGCCCTCAATACCAGCTGGGGTAAAAAACCGCTTATTCAGGCCCAAAAATTTACCTGGGGTAAAATAGCTTCAGATTACGACCGACTGTTTAGGAAATTATGCTCTCAGTAGCCGTTATTGCCAAAGACGCAGCCCAGACATTGCCGGAATGTCTCAATAGCGCAAAAAATCTGTCTGATGACATTGTGGTTGTAGTCGATGCGGCGACAATAGACGCCACGGCTCAGATAGCCTTTGATTTTGGTGCTAAAGTTTACATCAGGGAATTTGACAATTTTTCTGCTCAAAAAAATTTTGCTCTCTCCAAATGCCGCTATCGTTGGGTTCTGGCACTCGACGCTGATGAAACAGTCAGCCCCCGGTTAGCTGCCGAAATAAAAACGGTTCTTCCCGGGACCAAAAATGCTGCCTTCTCGATTCCCCGCCTGAATTATATTTTTGGTAAACCCGTTTATCACACAAATTGGTCCCCCGAAACCGACAGGCACGTTTGGCTCTTTGACAAATCTCGGGCCCGCTGGTCATCCCAGGTACATGAATTAGTTGAAGTAGACGGCCCTGTAGGTCGCCTCAATTCACCCAAAACTCATATTAATTATCAGTCGGTCGGTCAATTCATTTCCAAGATGAATCAATACACCTCCTTGGAAGTAAACTCCGGTAAATTCAGCTGGACAAGTTATATCATCCGTCCTGTCTGGTTGCGTATCTTGTTCAAGCCTGTTTGGAAATTCTTACGTCATTATGTCCTTTTTATGGGTTTTTTAGACGGTTGGCATGGTCTGTTTTTGAGTTATTTGATGGCCGTATACGGGTTAGCTCTGTCCGTTAAAGCATGGGAAAAAACACGTCACCGTTTTTAATCATCGTAATTCTTGTGCTGGGTTTGGGATTAAGGCTGATAAATATCCACCAAAGCTTCTGGCTGGATGAAGCCAGTCAGGCTCAGCTTGCCTCCCCGTCTCTGTCTCAAATCTGGTCAGGTAGGGGAGGGGATTTTCACCCGCCCCTATTTTACTTTCTTGCTCACTTCTGGCTGCAGTTTGGCCGCTCTGAACCTTGGCTTCGCCTCCTTCCTATCTCCTTCGGCCTTTTTAACATTTATCTCGTTTATAAACTTGCCAAGACAGGAATTCCGCATGTATTCCCTGCTGGCTCTCTTGGGTACTCTCGCGATGTATTTATTGGTCTCCCGTCGTTATCTTTGGCTGTCAATTGTTAATGCACTTCTTCTCTACACTCATTATTCTTCCATATTTTTAATTTTGGCTCAAACCGTTTATGTGATTCTTTATGCTCGTCGTGATCTGAAACTATTTACTATTCACTATTTACTGTTAACTATCTACTATATCCCCTGGCTGCCTCAATTTGCCCGTCAACTCGGTTCGGGTCTAAACATTGACAATTATCTTCCCGGATGGCGCCAGGTTTTGAGTATTAGCCCTGTTAAAGCATTTCCGGTTATATTTTTCAAGCTCGTAGCCGGCCGTATCAGCTTTATTTCCAAGTATCTCTATGGTTTATATATTACTTTCGTTTTTGCTGTTACTTTTACTGCACTAGCCGTAACCCGAATAAAAAAACACCTGTTATTTATTTGGGTATTCGTACCGATTTTTTCTCTCCTTTTCACTTCCTTGGTATTACCCCAAAATCAGCCGTTCCGGGTGATTTTTGTATTGCCCGGTTTAATTATTCTGTTTGCATCTGCGTGTTTTCGCTACCCCAAGCTATTTTTGACCTTAATTCTCTATATATTCTTAGTCGGCGATATCGCCTACTTTACCCGTCCTCGCCTGCAGCGTGAACAATGGCGCCAGGCAATCGGTTTTTTATCCGGCCAACCGGGTATTACCCTCGTCAAATTTTCGGATAAGTTTGCCCCCTTTTACTGGTACTCACCTGATTATCGGGTAATTCCGGCGGTGTCCGTATATCCTGCCCGAAAAGCGGCCGTGACTGATAGTTTAAGTGCTCAGTCTCTTCCTTCCCAGATTTTCCTGCTCCAGTATCTGACAGAACTGACAGACCCGGATCTTCTGGTGGATTCTGTTATAAAAGAATTAGGCTACAGACAAACCCGGATCTACAATTTCGAAGGCGTTGGGTTTATTTACCAATATAAACGGATATGATTCTGTTCCTGGTTATCCAATTACTGCACCTCCTGATTCTGTCACCAATGGAGTTCGTAGCTTATCCCGAATTCTTTGTTTACCCTTATTTAACTTCGTCCGGATGGTTACCCTACCGGCAGATAATCGACCAGCACTTCCCCGGTTTGTTCTTTATGCCGGTCAATTTTTTCACCCTGGGTTTTATTAACCCCCGTTCCTTGAAAATACTAAGTTTACTTCTGGTTATTTTCCAGTCTGCTTTAATTTACAGAATTGCCAAAAGTATTTCGTCCCGAGTGTACCCGCTTATCGCTATGGTTACTTTTGCTTTATGGCAGCCGTTTTTTTCCGGTAATCATTTATGGCTAGAGTCGTTAATATCACCCCTGGCCCTTACTTCCTTTTATTTATGGAGAAATGCTACTCCCTTCTGGTCCGGTGCGGCTTTGGGTGCGGCAATCCTCTTCAAGCAGTCAGTCGCCTTCCCTATCTTCATCTTAATCCTCATAACATATTTCCGCCGGGGATTTAAATCAGCGTTGACTTTTGCCGCCGGGGCGGTATTACCGCTTACTCTGGCAGTTTGTTACTTTGGTTACCGCGGTGTGCTTTCGGACTTTTTTTTCTGGACGGTTAAATTTAATTTTTTATACGCCGTCCAGGCTGCTACGGTTCCGGATTGGACTGTCCTTTTCAAATTACTTCTGCCGGCATTATTGTTCATTTTGGCGCTGTTTAAATCCCAACCCAAAAGAGTAGTTCTGGTCCTCGCGGTATGGGGTTTGATTCTAATCCCCGGCGGTTTATCCCGCTTCGACTTCACTCGTCTTCAAGCCATTGTCCCCTTTCTTTCACTTTCCCTGGGGTTGCTTATTACCAGTCTGTGGTCCGCCAAAAAATACTTCTTGTTTTCTGTCATATTGGTCGCTCAGTTGGCCTGGTTTTCAATTTTCTATATCCGTCAGGAAAATTGGGGTCAATACCGTTTCTTTGACCAGTCCGCCTCGGCCTTGGTCCAAACTGTCACCTCACTTACTTCTCCGGGTGACGAAATTTTTCTCTTGGGTGTCCAGCCCCATCTCTACATGCTGAGCGGGACATACCCGCCCGGCAGTCATTTCTCCTACCAGCTTCCCTGGTATCTGCCATTTACCCAAAACCGTATATTGTATTCTTTAGCCTCGGATCCTCCGCAGTATATTTTTTACGACGCCGCAGCGTCGGTCGATGGCAAACCGATTTCTGAATACGCCGCCCCCCTGATACAATATGTAAAGCATTATTATTCCCCCATTTCTGCCATTGGTTCTGTAACAGTATATGAGAGTCGGTATTGACGTTTCCCAGGCAGTTTACGGTACCGGAGTGTCGGATTACACTATCGAACTGGTGTGTAACCTGCAATGTGTAGAAGTTGTACCTGTCGGTTTCTCCCTCCGCCGTCAATCTGATCTGAAAAGATTATTTCCCCAAGTAGCCGTCTATCCCATACCCCCGACCGCTCTGGATTGGTTATGGAATCGGTTGCATGTGGTCAATTTCGAAAATTTTGCTCCCGGTAATATTGATATATACCACTCGTCTGACTGGGCCCAGGCCCCGGATTCCAGTAAAAAAGTGACTACAATTCATGATTTGTCCCCCCTTTTATTTCCCCGCGAATCTGACCCCCGTATAGTTTCGGTCCATCAGGCCAGGCTGCGCTGGGTGGTCAAAGAATGTGACGCGGTTATCTGCGTCTCGAAAAATTCAGCCGCTGATTTCCAAAAACTGTTTGATTACCCGACTTCAAAAATCAACGTTATCCCCGAAGCCCTCCCCTCCCGCTTCCTCCTAAAACCTAATGGCTATAACCTGGAGCCTTACCTCGTAGCTATCGGTGCCCGCCAGCCTCGCAAAAACATCCCTCGCCTTATTTCTGCCTGGCAAAAGTTCCGCCACAAATTCAACCTGCCCGAAAAACTTGTTATCATTGGCGAACCTCCTCAGCCTTCACACCTTAAAGGTGTGATACCCAAGTCCACCGAGGTGGAATTTACTGGCTACGTTTCTGACCAGAAACTTATTGATTTAATCGCCGGGGCTGCCGCATTTGTTTACCCCTCCCTTTACGAAGGATTCGGGCTCCCGATTCTGATCGCCTTCCATCACCGGGTTCCGGTAGCCTGTTCAAATACCTCCTCGATACCGGAAGTGGCCGGACCAGCGGCTACTTACTTTGATCCAGAGAACGAAGAATCCATGGCCTCAGGTATTGCTTCCGCCATCAAAAACCGCCGTCAACTAATTACCACTGGTTCTAAACAACTAACTAAATTTTCTTGGACCAAAACCGCCCAATCCACCCTCACTGTATATAAAAATATATTAAGCTAACTATTTTAAACCCATGATCATAGGAATTGACGCCAATGAGGCTAATTTGACCAGTCAACGTGTAGGAGTCAATCAATACGCCTTCGGTCTGCTGCATGCTCTTTACCGCCAAAAAACTGACCACCGTTTTATCATCTATCTCAAAACCCCCGTTTTAGGTGACTTGCCTGCCGCTAAGACGGGCTGGGAGTATCGCGTTATCCCCTTTCCCAAACTCTGGACTCAGACCCGTTTACCTATGGATTTATATACCCATCTCCCTCGACCGGACGTATTTTTCAGTATGGCCCATTATGCACCCCGTTTTTCTCCTATTCCTACTGTAGTTGCCATTATGGATTTAGGTTTCCTGGAATTTCCGGATCAATTTACCCCCAAAGATTACAACCAATTGAAAAACTGGACCGCCTATTCAGTAAAAAGAGCTGCCTGCGTCATCGCTATTTCAGAACACACCAAAAAAGATATCATTTCGGCTTACGGGATTGACCCGGCTAAAATTACCGTTACTTACCCCGGTTATGACCAAAAGTTATTTAAGCCGACCAAAAACCCCCGAATTCTGAAAAAATACGGTATCTCCAGGAATTATCTATTTTTTCTGGGTAGCCTCCGTCCCAGTAAAAATATCGAAGGATTGATTAAAGCCTTCGCCCAATTACTTCATACTCGCTTTAAATCCCCCCTTAGAGCAGGGGGCGGCATTGGTGGTTTACCGGAAAAGTTGAGCTTAGTCATTTCCGGAAAAAAAGGCTGGCTTTACGACCGGATTTTTCAAACAGTTGCAGATCTGGGTCTCGATAAACAGGTCATTTTCACAGGTTTTGTAGAAGAAGAAGAAGTACCGGCGCTCATGTCTCACGCCACCGCTTTTGTCATGCCCAGTTTCTATGAAGGTTTTGGTATCCCTGTGGTCAACGCTATGGCTTGTGGTACGCCTGTTGTAGTTTCCCGGGTTGCCAGTCTGCCGGAGGTGGTCGGGAACGCCGGAATTTTTGTTGACCCGGCCGACCCCGCCTCGATCAGTTCAGGTATAATTGAGGCTATAGGTTCCATGCGTAACCGCTATGTGAAAGCTGGTTTAAAAAGGGTAAAATTATTCGATTGGGACCGCACTGCCCAAAAGACCATGCAGGTAATAGAAACAGCAGTAAAAAATATATGATCCGAGACAAAATGGGCAAAACACTTACCGGAGCCGAGATTATGTCAAAGGGAGTCAACCGCATAAAAAATATTTTGCTTGATTTTGAGCTATTTATCCTTTATCTGGCAGGTTTAGTGCCCTCTCACTGGTTTAGACTGGAAGTGTATCGCCTGGCGGGGTTGAAAATCGGTCGGGGTAGTACTATCCACATGTGGGCTAGGTTTTATCAGCCGAAAGGTATCGCTGTTGGGTCAGACTCGATAATCGGCGACCACGTTTTTTTAGACGGGAGGGATAGTTTGAAAATCGGTAATCATGTGGATATCGCCTCTGAAGTCATGATTTACAATTCAGAGCACGATATAAATTCCGAAGATTTCCACGCTTCAAATTCCCCGGTGGAGATAGGGGATTATGTTTTCATAGGCCCCCGGGTCATCATTATGCCAGGGGTTAAAATTGGTACAGGAGCAGTGGTAGCCGGCGGGGCTGTCGTCACCGCGGACATACCCGAATTTGCAATAGTTGGCGGGGTGCCCGCAAAAGTGATAGGGGAGAGACGGAACAAAAAACCCAATTACAAATTGGGCCGGGCCAGGATGTTTCAATGAAATGAAAAATATAATTACCGCATTTCTCGTTGTCCTATTGCTATTTACTATTTACTATTTACTTCTCCCCTCTCCCGTATTTCCCCCCTTTCCCCCTGGTTCGCTGACATCGACTGAGCCGGCAGATACCGAAAGTATATATCGTCAGGCTTTTTTTACCGACTTAGACCGGATAGAACTGATTTCCTATTTCACATCTCAATTTTCATCCCCCGTTACCCCTCTCCGCCTTAATTATCCCCCCGAGGAAGCATACTCATTGATCCGTGACCAGACCCGGAGTTCTTGGATGGAAGAACTTGTGCATCCTTGGCGCGATTCGCTTCTGATTAATGGTTTCTACCCGACCCTCCCTACCGAACAAATTAACCGCAACGGAGTTCACTACCAGGGAAAAATTACCATTCGCCGCCTGCCGTCTCAGGCCCTGACACGTTTGACGGTGCTGGCTTTGACGTGTATTGCCGGACGGTTACTGGTTAAAGAATATGCTCACCTCTAAAATATCGCCTTTTATTCTGGCGTTGGCACTTATCTTTATCCCTTTGTATCCTAAATTCCCTCTCTTGGGAGTCCCTGGCTCTTTTGTCTCGATCCGTTTTGAAGATTTGTTAATAGCCTGTATTTTTATTCTCTTCCTGTTTACCCAATTAAAAACTAAATTTCAGAGTTTATCGGCTCCGCTTCCCCGCAGTCTCCTTTTATATTTAGCTATAGGTTTTATAGCCGCTTTTTCAGGAATATTCTTGACCAAAACTGCTTCCCTTAGTCTGGGTTTGTTGCATTCTTTACGCCGGGTTGAATATGCGGTATTGTTTTTTGCGGCGTTTGCCTGGCTGAATTCGCTTTCTCAGTTACGCTATCTGGTCCGGGTGATTATTATCACTTCCTTGCTTGTAGCTTTATACGGATTAGGTCAGCAATTCCTGGATTTTCCGGTAGTTACCACAACCAATAGCGAATTTTCCAAAGGTTTAGCGCTCTCTCTGGGACCGGGGGCCCGTATCAACTCTACATTTGCTGGACACTATGATCTGGCGGCTTTTTCTGTTTTTCCCCTGTTATTAATTATCGCTCTCCTGCCTATATCTTCATTGCCTGGATTATTGGTTATCGGAGCCGGTATGATTTACTGGACTCTTCTCCTTTCTGCATCACGCATTACTTTTGTCAGTTTTTTTGTCGCTGCTTCAGCCCTGATCCTGCTTATTCGTAAGCCCTTTTGGCTTCTGCCATTATTTTCGGCGGCATTTTTAGGGGTCTTCTTTTCTCCCCAGCTGAAAGGCCGATATTTGGATTTTATAACCAATCATCTTCGTCTTACCTATATCCAATCCGTATCTGCCCAGGTTGAAAACAAGGATGTCAATGATGTTCCGGATGCCCTTAAACCTCCGGAAGTTCCCGAAGATCGCTCGTTTAATATCCGCCTCAAGGCCGAATGGCCCAAAGCCCTAAGGGCTTTTACCAAAAATCCGGTGCTGGGTACAGGTTTCTCTTCAGTCGGATTAGCGGTCGACAATGACTATTTACGGACTTTAGCCGAAACCGGTCTTCTGGGTTTAGCGGCGTTTGTATTGATTTTTTTACGTTTTTTCAAATCCGGCCTGCCTTTTGTTGTCCGCTACACTCCTTCAGTATCACATGCTTTTATCGTCGCCATCACCTGTTCCGTTCTTGGTTTATTAATAAATGCCGTATTTATAGACGTATTTGCCGCGTCAAAAATCGCCATGTTTACTTGGGCGGTAATGGGCTTGGCTGAACGGACAAAACTACTAGCTATCTCAAATCCCCATGCAACATAAACTCCAATACTTGTTACTGGCGCTAATTGTCATTTTCGGTTTTTTGGTCAGGATGTATAAGATTGACAATCCTGTAGCTGATTGGCACAGCTGGCGCCAGGCAGACACCGCATCCGTCACCAGAAATTTTGTCGACCTCGGGGTTGATCTTCTTCATCCCCGTTTTGATGATTTCTCCGATACTTCAGGACGGGGGTTATTTAATCCCGACGGTTACCGCTTCGTTGAGTTCCCCGTCTTTAACCTGATTCATTACACCTTCTATACCCTAATCCCTAAAACCTATAACCTTTCATTAGAATACTGGGGGCGTATGACTTCAGTTATATCTGCCTTGGTTTCTGCAGTTTTAATATTTTTACTGGTCCGGCGCCATAGCCGGCCCTTTACCGGACTGTTAGCTGCCTTTTTCTATCTCTTTCTTCCTTTCAACATCTATTTCACCCGGGTTATCCTGCCCGACCCCCTGATGGTTACCTTATATTTGGCAGCCCTAAATTTCTTCGATGTCTGGACCATAAATCATAAATCATATATCTTAATTCTTACCGCACTTTTTGGTACCCTCGCAGTTCTGGTCAAACCGGTTGCCCTTTTCTTTCTCTTGCCTATCACCTGGTATTTTTGGCATCGGTACAAAATTAAAATGTTAAACCTTCGCCATTTCTGGGTCTTGCATTTAGCCTTTGTGCTTCCCTTTGCCCTGTGGCGCCTCTGGTCATTCCGTTACCCTCAGGGAGTTCCGGCCAGCTTGTGGTTATTAAACGGTGATCATATTCGTTTCCGCCCCGCTTTCTTCCGCTGGCTGTTCGGCGAGCGATTGGGTGACATGATTTTGGGCCACTGGGGTGTATTTCCTTTATCTCTCGGCCTATTTGCCGCAGGCTCTTTTCTCCCTTGGGTTATTGGCGCCCTGGCATATTTGGTGGTCTTTGCCACCGGCAATGTCCGTCATGACTATTATCAGATCCCCATTATACCGATAGTATCGATCCTTTTAGCTCTGGGCGTCATTCATTTTGCCACCAGTTGGACCAAAAAGGCCTTTATTTTATTTGTCATATTCATGATGTTGGGCATGACTTGGTATGACATTCGGGGTAATTACCAGGTCAATAACTGGTCGATTATCCGTGCCGGTCAGGCGGTCGATCGCCTGTTACCAAAAGATGCTCTTGTTGTTGCTCCCTACAATGGGGACACCGCCTTTTTGTATCAGACCAAACGCCGTGGTTTTACCCATCTCCCTATGCCGATAAAAGACCTCAAGGACCGTTACGGCATCGGCTACTACGTCTCTGTCACTTATGACCCGGACACCCGGGCCATTATGGACCAGTACACCATCATGGAACAAAATCCGGAGTTCGTCATTATCAAGCTGGACGAACGCCCCGACTACTGGCAGAGAAAGAGACTTGAATGAGGATATTAATGCTTACCCCATACCTTCCGTATCCGCCATCGGCCGGTGGTCAGATTAGATCATACAATCTGATCAAACACCTATCCCGTCATCATCAGATCACCTTGGCTTGCTTCACCCGGGAAACAAATACTACCGATCAGATCAGGCACATGGAGAAATTCTGCAATAAAGTATTGGTTTTCAAAAGGGGAAAAGCTTGGACTATCCCCAACATCCTTCGTACCGGCTTCTCACCTTATCCGTTTCTGATCATGATTTATTACCGTCCGCAGGTGAAAGCTGCGCTCAAAGCTGAGATTGATTCTGGGCAATACGATCTTATCCACGCGGAAACGTTTTACGTCATGCCTTATTTACCTGTGCATTCGGTGCCTACGGTTTTAGTCGAGCAAACTATCATGTCCCGGGTCTTCTGGCATGAGGTTCAGGCCGAGACTCCCTGGTTATTAAAACCTCTATATGCAATTGATGTAGCCAAAATAGCCTACTGGGAAAAATATTTTTGGCGGGTAGCGGACAAACTGGCTGCCGTCTCAGAAGAAGATGCTGCAATTATAAAAAAGGCGGTCCCCCAAAAAGTGGTTTCGGTAATTCCCAACGGTGTCGGTGACGACTTTGATAAAGCCCCCAAGAAACTGCATTACAACCAGACCATATTTTATATTGGTAATTATAAATGGATGCAAAACTGGGAGGCGGCTATGATTCTGGCTACTAAGGTATTTCCCAGGCAGGGTGTAGTGGCAGCTTATCAAAAATCCGGTTTGTTAATAGCGCCTATTTACGGCCCTAGTGGTACTAGGTTAAAAATCCTGGCAGCCATGGCTTCAATGACCCCGGTGGTTACCACTCCGATAGGAGCAGAAGGATTAGGTATCCGGGATGGGGTTTCTATGATGATCGGCCAGTCGCCTGAGCAAATGGCCCAAAAAGCCATCGAAATTCTCAAAGACAAACAACTTTATGAAAATATTGCTCAAAATGCCAAACAAATTGCTGACTCCGGATTTAGATGGGAACCTATTAGCAAGAAGTTAGAAACTTTATATCAAAGCTTAATCGATGAACAAAAAAAGTAATTTAACTATTATTATCCTAAATCATAACGTAAAACAGTTATTACTTAATTGTCTTTCTTCACTCACCGCAGCCAAGACTTCTCAGGATGATTGGGAGATTATCGTAGTTGACAACGCCTCACACGATGATTCCGTACCTACTACCCAGCGTATATTTCCGGACGTAAAAATTATTTCCTGTCACAAAAACGTTGGCTTCGCTGCCGGTAACAACATCGCTCTGAAAACAATCACCTCAGAATTTGTCTTGCTTTTAAATCCTGACACTATAGTCTATCCCCAAACTATTCAAACAGTACTTCAATAT
>Ga0075704_102_pt1 | contig 87211 bp, 105 predicted proteins | sample RifGroA2_FD_67735 | JGI IMG/M metagenome (GOLD analysis project Ga0075704, IMG submission 67735) | Microgenomates (Amesbacteria) bacterium GW2011_GWA2_47_11 | reverse complement strand
AGAAAGGGTTGAACCGCAGGCACTGGCCATGGAGGTGGAACCGTTTGAACTCTCCACCTCGGAAACTACCCGGATGGCATAAGGGAAGACCGATTCGTCGGGAATAACCGGAGCCAAAGCCCGCTCCGCCAGAGCGCCGTGGCCTATTTCCCGGCGGCTGGGTGAGCCCATGCGGCCTGTTTCCCCAACACTATACGGGGGGAAATTATAATGGTGCATGTAGCGCTTGGTTTCCTCACCTTCTGCGGATTCGAGGGATTGAGACAAAGACGGTGCACCAAGAGTGGTAACTGTTAAGACCTGGGTTTGGCCGCGCTGGAAAATGGCCGAACCGTGAACCCGCGGTAAGACAGCCACCTCGGAGCTAAGCGGCCGGATTTGGTCAAATTTCCGGTCATCAGGACGACGGCTTTTGTCCAGAATATTGGTGCGAACTAATTTCTTGAGTAAGTTTTCTACTATGACGGGCAGGAAAGTTTTGTCTTTGTCTTCCAAGTCGGCTGCCGCCTGGGCAATAACATTATCCAGATGGCCCCCTTCTTTGTCGGCAAAATTGGAAATATAATCCTCTAACTTCGGACGGAGCAGTTTTTCCAGCTCGGCTACCAGTTTGGCCGGAGGCGGGCTGGTAGCAAGTGAGAGCTTGTCGCGACCGACTTCGGTAACAAGAGAGTTGATCAAACCGATAATATCTTGGTTGGTTGTGAAACCGGCCTGCAGAGCGGTCAAAACCTGATCCTCCGGGATTTGGCGGGCTCCGGCTTCAATCATATTGATGAGCCGGTCGGTGCTGGCGACTACCAAATCCAAATCAACGCCTGTGCGGTTTCCGTTTTGGGGGTTTGTCACCGGCTGGCCGTCAGTTAAGCCGACGCGGACCGCCCCAACGGGCCCGGACCAGGGAAGAGGGGAAATGGCTACGGCGGCGGAAGTGGCAATAATTCCTAATACGTCCGGGTCATTTACCAAATCAGCAGAAAGTACTGTAACTATAACCTGGATTTCACGGCGGAAGTCTTTGGGGAAAAGAGGACGGATAGAACGGTCAATCAGGCGGGCGGAGAGAGTCTCGGCGTCGGTAGGCCGGCCTTCACGCTTGACCCAGCGGGAACCTTTAATCCGGCCTCCGGCATAGAGACGTTCCTGATATTCTATGGAGAGGGGAAGATAATCCTTTTTGGAATCTTCCTGGCCAACTACAACTGTCGAAAGAACTACAGTATCGCCGTAACGGGCTAAAACGGCGCTCGTGGCTTGCTGGGCCAGGCGTCCGACTTCGAGCGACAGGACCCGACCCGCCAAATCTATGGATTTACTGACAACTTTCATTTACGAAATTTCCGAAGCGCTCCAGAAGTCTGAAGAAGAGGGTTTAACTTCTCTTCGCACTCCTTGAACGCCTCCTGGAAATTAATTATTTAAATGATATTATACCAGAATAATTTATTTTGACAGGGCCAGTTTTTTGGCAATGACTTGAAAACGTTTGGGGTCTTTCTTTTGCAAATAGAAAAGAAGCCGGCGGCGTTTGGAAACCATGCTGATAAGTCCCCTTCTGGAGTGATTGTCTTTTTTGTGAAGTTTGAGATGCTCGGCCAGTTTGGTGATTTTTTCAGATAACAGAGTAAAAAGGCGAGAGATACAGCGAAAGTGAGAGCTGAAAACCAACCAAACTTTCGTTAATGTCTCCGCTTTGTAGCAAGCGCTATTATAATCTCTTTTGTTAGATGGAGCAAGCGGAGGAACCTGTATCGCAAAATCAAAAAAATCAGATTTTTGGCAGCTTCCGGGGGTAAAGTGACTTGGGCATCACCGGTTTCTATGGTGATACCTGAGCCAGTGTCGTGAGATTCTGGTCTAAATGGGGATGGAAATTCTGACATATAAAATTGCGGGTTTATCTTAAGATTTGGGGAGCAGACTTTTGAGGAGAGATGGCCTTTCTAATTTCATCTAAAACCCTTTCGGCTTCTCCAACGGTTAGATCATCGGTGCTGGCATAAGTAAGTTTTACATTGCTCGCTAATACCCCCAAAGCTGTACTAACTAAAATATCCTGCTTTGGATCGCCAGTTAAACAGTCTTTAATTCTTTGTAAATCTGATAAATATTCCGTTACAGTTTGTTCTGTCATGTATTTCGGTCTGAATAAATTGAAAAATTAGGGCAGCATGGGGCCTTGGTAAATTTTGGGTTCATACCAGTCAGGCGGAGGTTCTTTGGCGTCGGCTTTATCCGGAGGAGCGACGGGTTGGCTGTCGGTACCGTAACCCAGCTGTGAGGAAGGTTGGGGGGCTTGGGGAATGGAGCCGGGAGGGAGATGGCCGGGATCAAAAGCCTGGTGACGCCGGGCACCTTGGCGGAGAAGATGAGCGGCGACTTCAAAAGTGCCGACAGTTACCAAATGGGACTGGAAATTTTGGGTAGTCATTTCAAGTCCGGAGAGGAGATTGGAGGCAGCGTCAACCGGCAAATGTAACCCTAAGGAATCAATAATAAGAGTCACCAACTCACATAATGAAGAGGTATCCGGGTCGTAATATTGGTGGGGAGTGTAATTCTCTGCCGGCAATTGCCGGGTGAGAGAAGCTACTGGAGAGGCAGAAATAATGTCTTTGGCCTGGTGATAAATCGAGCCCAGATGAAGCAGTTGATCGACTCCGACCAGAATATGGAGATCAGACTTGCCTGACCCGGAGACAAAACGGAGCCGGGTGTGGTCGAGATGAGGCGAGCCGGGTTTGGAAGTAACCACCAACTGCAACTGTCCGCCTTCGAGGTTATAACTGACTTTGTCCACATGCTCGGTCTGATCGGCAAAGGTGATCAGCAGATCCCTATTGGTAATAGAGGTGGTAATGGTGTCCACGCCCACCAGACGGTTGAACTCGACCGTCATAGAATCAGGACAAGCCGCGGCTACTGATTTGCCTAAGGATTCCAAGGATAATTTAAGAGCTAACCCTGAAGCCACAGAGTCGTAGGACGGATTTTGGGGAAGAAGGACGCTTACCAAACGGGCAGATTCAAGCAAGGCCTTCAACTGGCTAAGATCTGGTCGGGCCATGGGTGACGATGGCAATTATATTATCACCGACTTTAAAGTCAAGGTAAGGCGTGAATATAGCCCCAAACTCCGTACCGGACTTAACCGAAATGACGTCATTTTTGGAAATCTTGAGAGATTTAATTTTCGCAGTGCCTGAAGGCAGGTCGCCGCGGAGGAGTTTGACGGTATCCGATTTGGAAATGACTCCTTCGGTGCAGCGGATGCCGGCAATCCGGTCCTGGCCGATTTTGAACGCGGCCAGAACTTGACCTTTGCCGAGTATCGTCTCCTCGGACTGGGGAGAAGTAATTTTATTAAGATTGTCGAGAAGTTCATAGATAATATTTGAGGATAAAATGCGGACTTTCTCAATTTCGGCCAGCTTAGAAACACCAGAAGGGACTTTGACATTAAAGGCCACAATCAAACTTTGGGAACTACGAGCCAAAAGAACGTCACTGTCGTTGACATCGCCCGTTCCTGAATAAATAACCTGTATTTCGGGGCCGAGTGAAGACCGGACAGCTTCCAGAGAACCAGCCACATCGGTTTTGAGAATAATATTGAATCGGGCTGCGGATGCCTCGGCTTGGGTCTTATCCGTTTGAGGTGAAGTTGCGGGGGGGGAGGTGATTTTGTCGGCAAGCAGAGAGCCGACTGCAGGAACCCGGGATAAGCCCAGAATCTCTGCCGGAGTTCCGGGAAGGGCCAGGGTGACCGGTTGCCCCTGTGAATCGAACAGCGCTTTGACTTTGCCAATATTTTCCGTCTGGAACAGGGGCTGGCCGATTTTGAGAGTGCCGTTGGTGACTATGACGACAGCCAAAGGGCCTTTTTTTGAATCGAGACGGCTTTCAAGGACGAAGCTTTCCAGGGAGCCTTCGGGGTCTGACTGGGGAGGAGATAGACTAGCCAGAAGGTGGATAATCTCCAATAGTTCCGGAATGCCCCGGCCGGTTTTGGCAGAGATGGAGACCGCGGGAATCTGCCCTCCCGATCCTTCCACTAAAACCCCGGCTTCGGCCAGCTGGTGTTTGACGCGCTGGGGGTCTGCGGCAGAGAGATCGCTTTTGGTAATGGCAACCAAAAAAGGCACAGCAGTTTGACGGATAAAATTGATGGATTCAAGAGTCTGGGGCATGACCCCGTCATCGGCGGCGACTATCAGTATTGCCAGGTCAGCAACCGAAGACCCACGGTAGCGCATTTGGGAGAAGGCGGCGTGACCGGGAGTATCTATGAAGGTTAGTAGTTCGTGGTTTGTAGATCGTAGCTGGAAAGAGCGGGTATGTTGAGTGATACCACCCGCTTCGCCGGCGGTGACGTTCGTTTGGTGCAGGTAATCCAAGAGGGTTGTTTTGCCGTGGTCAACATGACCCAGGATGACAATTATGGGCGGACGGGGTGTAAGCATGATATAAATTTCTAATTTCTAATATCTAAATCCTAAACAAGCCACAAATCCCAATGATGTCTCAATTCTTCAATTTGTCAAATCCCAATTGTGAATTTGAAACTTGCGATTTCATTGTGAATTGGAATTTGAGGTTTGTGGTTTGTCGTCTTGGTCGGAGATCTCTTCTTTTTGCTCCGAAGTACCTTTTTCACCGATAATATCGATGTGGATGCCGGTGAGTTTACCTGCCAGTTTGGCGTTTTGGCCGTCGCGACCAATAGCCAGTGGCAACTGGTCGGCGGGGGCTGTGACTAAAGCAGTCTGAGACTTGGAATTAACTTTGACCGTCAAGCCGCTGGCGGGAGAAAGAGCGGCGGAAATGTACTTATCCAAATCTTCGCTGAATTGAACTATATCTAATTTTTCCCCGTTGAGCTCCCCGATAACCGCCTGAACGCGGACTCCTTTTTGGCCGACACAAGAACCGACCGGATCGACACCTGACTGGTGGGAGTAAACTGCGACTTTGGAGCGGGAGCCAGGGTCCCGGGCAATGGCTTTGATTTCGACTGCCCCCGAAGCGACTTCGGGCACTTCCCGACGGAAAAGCTCGCGGATAAGGCCGGAATCGGATCTGGAAACTACAACTTCCTTACCCCGCAGGCTGTCCCTGATACTGTGTAAATAGAAAGTGAGGCGCTGGTTTAAACGGTAATCTTCCGAGTGAACCTGCTCGGAGGGGGACATAACAGCTTCGGCCTTGCCTATATCGACAATGATGTCACTGCCGACAAAACGAATAATCATGCCGTTTACCAGAGTCCCCAAACGCTTTTCATATTCGGCAACCACTACAGACTTCTCGGCTTCGCGGATTTTTTGGTAAATCACCTGTTTGGCGGTTTGAGCGGCTATCCGGCCGAAACCGGGAGGAGTGACATCAACCGGGGTGGCCCCTTTTTGAACCCGAACCCGGGTTTGTTCATCCTCCTGGTAAATCTCTCCGGGTGTTTCAAAAATCCGGGCTTGCCCGGTACCGGGATCCAGCTCGACTTCGTAAAGACAGTCTTCGCGGTAACTTTCGGGGTGGTCTTTTTTGAAAGCGGCCAGTTTGGCCTGTTTGATAGCATCCAGGACTATATCCGGGTCGAGATTACGCTCACGGGCGATTTGGGTAACCGCTTGGGCAAATTCTGTTCTGGCAACGGGTTTTTGAGGCATATCATGAGCCAAGCTACAAAAAAGGTGGGCAAATTACTTCCCACCTGGTTTGTGTCTTGACCTTATGTGATTATACCAATAAAACCCTGTCTGTGCCAGGAACTACTAGCTTGAGAGGCGGCCGATTAAATCTTTTTCTGCTTCGGGGGACAAAGGCTTGAGGGGTGATGCTTTCGCTCGTTTTCGCCGTTTTTTTAGCTCAGCCTGTTCCTCGGCTCGCTGTTTTCGTATTTCCTTCCCTTCAGCGGTTGCCTTTTCAGCTTCAACCTGGCCGGGCATTTTTCCTCCGGGAACTTCGGTTACCTGGATGGGGATGCGTTCGTCTGTATCTGTTTCTGCCGAGCCGACGCTTTTTCCGGTAGGTGTTCTTATTGTGTGGGGGGGAGCTCCGATTTCGGTTATCTCTGCTTCCGGGGTTTCTTGGCCTTCGTCTTGAGACATACTTATACATTATATTAACACTTTAAGTCTCCTCAAATTCTTCCAGGATTTTGTTTATATCACCCCGCCTGCGGCACCCCTCTTAATTTAAGAGGGGAAATTGCATAAACTCTGATTATGAGGCGACGGTATATTTTTAATACTTCATCCCTCAAATCAAGAAGAAAAGAGTTGCGAAATCACGCCACTGAAGCTGAGAAAATCTTATGGAGTTGTCTTAAGAAGAGTACTCTTGGGTATAAGTTTATTAGACAATACAGTACAGTGTAGAAGGTTATGTCGTCGATTTTTATTGTCCGAAAGGAAAATTGGCTATTGAAGTAGATGGTGCTGTTCATAGAAATTTGGGTCAAAAAATTTACGATCAATACCGCACTGAATTGCTCAATGCCTGGGGGATCAAGTTAATTAGGTTCTGGAATTGGGAAGTTAAAAATAATCTCTCTCAAGTACTTCATAAAATTGAATTGGTCCTCCCCTCTTAGATTAAGAGGGGAGCTAGAGAGGTGAAATTTAAGAAGAATGCTCAAACTCTTCCAGTAATTCTTTCTGATGGCGGGAGAGGCGGTCGGGAAGAGTGATTATTAAGCGAATGTAGAGGTCTCCCCGGTCTTCATTGCGGAGTGAATGAAGCTTAGGGATCCCTTTGCCGGAAAGGCGAATAGTGGTGGCCGGCTGGGTGCCGGGACGAATTTTGAGCTGGAGGCTGCCGTCCAGGGTCGGGACTTGAGTCTGACCCCCTAAAATAGCCAAGGTAAAAGGGATGGCGTGGTCCAGGTAGACATCGGCGCCGTCGCGGCGGTAACGAGGGTCAGGCTCGACTTCGAAAGTGATATCAAAATCTTTGAAACGCAGGTGGGTGCCGGTATCAGCACCAGCCGGGATTTTGATGGTATGCGTCTTACCCTCTATGGTGACCGATTCGGTATTGCCTTTGACTGCGGCCATAAAAGGGATACGCAGGGAATAATGGGGTTTGACGGGTTGTCTGCGGCCAAAGGGGTTTGACCCGCCGAAAAACTGCTCGAAAATTTCAAAAGGGTCAGAAAAGCCGCCGAAGTCGACGTTGCCAAACGGGCTGCCGCCGCCGGAAGTATAGTAATAGGTAAAGGGGCCCTGCTGGAAACCTCCACGCTGTCCCCTAACGCCGCCGAACGGACCTCCGGCCCCGCCGCCCATAGAAGGATCAAAAGCCGCGTGGCCGAACTGGTCATAAGTTTGTTTCTTTTTGGAGTCGGAAAGAACCTGGTAAGCTTCGTTGATTTCCTTGAAGCGGGTTTCAGCATCGGGGGATTTGTTGCGGTCCGGATGCCACTGCAAAGCCAACTTGCGATAGGCGCTTTTGAGCTCGGCGGCTGAGGCCGTCTTGGATACGCCTAAGATATCGTAATAGTCGCGCTTGGTAGCCATAAATATCACCCCCTCCTTTCAGGTTTCCCCCTCTTAAATTAAGAGGGGGATCAAAGGGGTGATACTGGCAATTGTACTACTGGAGTGCTAAGTTGACAAATGTAAAGCTTGACCTATAATGTGTCTGTATGGATTCTAGAAATATTAGGTTGGTGGCCATTCTAGGAGCTCTTTGGGCTGTTGATGAGATATCAAAAAGGGATTTATCGGGGGAAGAGGGCAGAAAGAGAAATGAAGAGTTAGTGGGGTTGTTGCGGTTTGGCATACAGGCTATTGAAGATACAGAGGGGGCACAAAGAAAATTGGAGGGCTTGATTTCTCGAACTAGGGAACATTTGCCGTGATAAACTCATGATTGTTGGCCGTGGTTAACTTTGGTAGAATAGGCGGTGCGAAAGCGCTATTTTTTTTGACTTATTAGCACTATATGGCTGCAGGAGATATTAAGACTACGAACAGGAATGTGCCGTTGGATCGGGTGCGGAATATTGGGATAATTGCCCATATCGACGCGGGGAAGACGACGACGACGGAACGGATTTTGTATTACACAGGCAAGAGCTACAAGATCGGGGATATTGACGAAGGGACGACGCAAATGGACTGGATGGCCCAGGAGCGGGAAAGAGGGATCACAATTGTTTCGGCGGCCACTACGACGTTTTGGGCGGTAACCGACCCGAATTCGCCGGTCGGTAACGAAGCCTTCCGGGTGAATATCATCGATACGCCGGGGCATGTGGATTTTACGGCGGAAGTGGAGAGAAGTTTGCGGGTTTTGGACGGAGCGGTCACGGTTTTGGACGCGGAGGAAACAGTGCAGTCACAAACAGAGACAGTGTGGCGGCAAGCGGATAAATATAAAGTCCCCCGAATAATTTTTGTAAACAAAAACGACAAACTGGGAGCTAATTTTGAAGGGACAGTGAAAGCGGTAATCGAGAGATTGGGCGCCAATCCGGCAGTGATGACCTACCCCATCGGGGCAGAGCATTCCTTCCGGGGAGTGGTCCTGCTTCTGGAAAGAAAGGCGCTGGTATGGCAGGGGGATGAAACCGGAACCAAATTCACGGAGGAAGAGATCCCGTCGGACATGACAACGGTTGTGGAAACCTGGCGGTCAAAACTAGTTGAGCAAATCTGCGAAACGGATGACATGCTTCTGGAACAGTTTCTGGCGGGTAATGAGCCGCCCGTAAAAGAGCTGAAAACTGCTTTGCGAAAAGCTGTAATCGCATATAAAATGGTGCCGGTTTACGCCGGGGCTTCTTTGCGAAACAAGGGGGTGCAGCCGATGCTGGACGCGATTGTGGAGTATTTACCCAGCCCGGTGGACATTGACCATGTCAAAGGGATAAATCCAAAAACCGGTGAGGAAACTGTCAGGAAAACCGTCAACGAAGAGGCGTTTTCCGGCCTGGCTTTCAAAATCCAAACCGATCCGCATGTAGGGCGCCTGACTTACCTGCGGATTTATTCGGGCATGCTGAAGTCGGGACAAGCGGTCTATAACGCCACCAAAGACCGAGAAGAACGGGTGTCGCGGATGCTTCTGATGCACGCCAACAAACGGGAAGAAATCGACCAGGCGTTTGCGGGAGAGATTGTGGCTTTGGTGGGATTAAAGGAGACTACAACGGGGAATACGCTGTGCGATAAAGGAGCCCCGATTGTACTGGAATCAATAACTTTTCCGGATCCGGTAATTTCCCTGGCTATCGAACCTAAGACCAAAGCGGATCAGGAAAAAATGGGTTATGCGTTGAATAAATTATCGGACGAAGACCCGACCTTTACTATAAAAACCAATCATGAGACGGGGCAGACAATCATTTCGGGGATGGGAGAGCTACATCTGGAGATTATCGTGGACCGGATGAAGCGGGAATTTAACGTAGATGCGGGGACGGGCGCTCCGCAAGTAGCTTACAAGGAAACCGTAAAGAAATCAGCCGAAGGGGAAGGCAAATATATCCGCCAATCCGGCGGGCGGGGCCAGTACGGACACTGCTTTATAAAAATAGAGCCCCAGGTCCGGGGAGTTGGATACGAGTTTGTGAATGCCATTAAGGGCGGAGCTATACCGGGAGAGTTCATTCCGGCAGTAGAAAAAGGGATAAAAGACGCGCTGGAAAACGGGGTTTTGGCCGGGTACCCGACGGTGGATGTGAAGATTACTTTGTATGACGGGACGTACCACGATGTAGACTCATCGGAAATGGCGTTTAAAATCGCCGGGTCGATGGCCTTCCAACACGCAGCCAAGGCGGCAGAACCGACGCTTTTGGAGCCGGTAATGAAAGTGGAAGTGTCCGCACCGGATGAATTTATGGGGGAAGTCATCGGGGACCTGTCCTCCAAGCGGGCGCAGATTTCGGGGACGGACAAAAGAGGGCACCTGACGATCATTAACGCCTTTGCTCCCCTGGCGGAATTGTCCGGGTATGCGACGAAGCTGCGCTCCTTGTCCCAAGGCCGGGCGTCATACTACATGGAACCGTCACATTATGAGGAAGTACCCAAAAACATTGCCGAGGGTATCATCACCAAGAGCGGGAAAGTGGCGGCTTAAGCCAAATGCAAAAGGGTGAATTTACCTCTTGCGCCGAGGAAATTTATACTTTAAAATTTGGTATTAGTTCGAAAGGACTGGATTTTTTCGCATATGGCAACATTTGTCCGCTCTAAACCTCATGTCAACATCGGCACTATCGGTCATGTGGATCACGGCAAGACCACGCTGACTTCGGCCATCACTGTGGTTCTGGCCAAAAAGGGACTGGCTACTGCCAAAAAATACGACGAAATTGATTCGGCGCCGGAAGAAAAAGCGCGGGGAGTAACCATTAACCTGTCACACCAGGAGTACGAAACCGAGAAACGGCATTACGCCCATATTGACGCTCCCGGGCATGCCGACTATATCAAGAATATGATTACGGGAGCTGCGCAAATGGACGGGGCGATTTTGGTGGTATCAGCGCCCGACGGACCGATGCCGCAAACACGAGAACACATTTTACTGGCCAAGCAGGTGAATGTGCCGGCGGTCGTGGTGTTTATGAATAAAACGGACATGGTGGATGATCCGCAATTGCTGGACCTGGTAGAAATGGAGGTACGGGAGCTTTTGACAAAGTACGGTTATCCGGGAAATGAGGTGCCGATAATTCGCGGCTCTGCCCTGAAAGCAACCGAGGGGGACGCCAAAGCTGAGGAAGCGATAGTGGAGCTAATGGCAAAGGTGGATGAATATATCCCGACTCCGGTGCGGGAGCTGGATAAGCCTTTCCTGATGCCGGTCGAGGATGTGTTCTCGATCAAAGGCCGGGGGACGGTGGTAACCGGGAGAATTGAGCGGGGGGTGGTAAAAGTCAACGAGACGGTAGAAATCGTAGGGATTAAGCCGACGCAGTCGACGGTGGTTACCGGAGTGGAAATGTTTCGCAAGTCGTTGGATGAAGGACAGGCAGGAGACAATGTAGGCTTACTGCTTCGGGGAATTGATAAGGATAAGGTGGAGCGTGGACAGGTGATCGCCAAACCGGGAACAGTAACCCCGCATACTGAGTTTGAGGCCCAGGTATATATCCTGAAAAAAGAAGAGGGGGGCAGGCATACTTCATTTTTTACGGGGTACAGACCGCAGTTTTATATCCGGACTACGGATGTGACGGGAGAAGTGACCCTGCCTTCTGGCGTCGAAATGGTGATGCCGGGAGATGACGCCAAAATGACGGTAAAACTGATTGTCCCGGTGGCCTTGGAAGAAGGCTTGCGGTTTGCCGTCCGCGAAGGCGGCAAGACCGTGGGAGCCGGGGTAGTCACAAAAATTATAAGCTAGTACTAAGTACTAAGTACGAAGTGCTAAGTAGCACCTTGATATGGCAAAGGGGAGATTGCGAGTAAAATTAAAATCGTTCGACCACAGAGTTATAGATGAAGCGGCAGCCAAAATACTGGATGCGGCGGTAACCACAGGCGCTAAAGTGATTGGGCCAATCCCCTTGCCTACCGATCGAAAACTGATTGTAGTAACGACTTCTCCGCATGTGGACAAAAACGCCCGGGACCATTATGAGATGCTGGTGCACAAGCGACTGATTGATATTGTGGACCCGACGGATAAAACCATCGAGGGCTTGTCGCACCTGGATCTGCCGGCAGGAGTGGATATTGAAGTGAAGATGTGATATTACCCTAGAGTTGTCTGTTTTTCGTCTTTATGTCAATTGAAGCGCATCTTATAAGTACAGCAGCTAATGTTTTGGGTAAGATAGCCGAATCTCCGGCAGTGGGATTCAAGGAATGGTGGGAGCAGGTGGATTTGTTAGTTTATATCGCGGGGAGGTATGGTAGCTTCGATAGTAGTGGGTAGTTTGTGGGCTGCCTATGTAGATAGGCATACCTACACTGATGAGGGCTCGGGCGCAAAAGGTTTCGTAGTGGGAACAAATGGAAGACCGTTGGTACCTGGGTCTAGAGAGATGAAGAGCTATTGTGGAGACACGGGGATAACCCAAGAGGAGGTGGTGGCAAATAATTTAGGGGTTACCGGGTCAGCCCAAAGATTAGCCCAACTACAAGGCTTGGATAATGTGCCTGGTGCGTATTTAAAATCCTCCCCTAAGAATAGGAGCGGATCAGGAGATGATTTCCTGGGTTGGCTATAACATACCCTGGCCAGCAAGAACGGGATATTGAAGTGAAGATGTAAGAGATATAGAATGGAACTATGAAAGGGCCGGATACGGATACTTAGGCGATAAGTTATTGCGGGAGACTTGTTTCTGTGCTAGAATTAGCTTTGGTTGTGAGCAGAAAGACGCGCCAACACTATTGCTCAGACTAAGATCGGTTGGCTCCCTTGTCAAAAATAAAGTGCCTACCGGCGCTTTTTTGTTGGCTGAAGATTATGCTTAATACTTTTTTTGCGATTAAATCCGGGATGACCGGAAAATACACACCTGATGGAGAACGGGTGGGGGCGACAGTGCTGTGGGTTTTGCCGATGAAGGTGGCAGATTTAAGGACGAAGGAGAAGCACGGATACGAAGCGGTAAGATTTATGATTGATGATTTAAGATTTAAAAATAAGAAATCGGTTAGAGAGGTCAGGAGCGACGAGAAACCCGAAGTGGGAACGGAGATAAAATTGGAAGAAGTACTGAAGCCCGGCGATATAGTGGCGGTAACCGGGACAAGCAAGGGAAAGGGATTTGCAGGAGGGGTAAAAAGACACGGCTTTGCCGGCGGTCCGAGAACCCATGGTCAATCCGACAGGGAGAGGGCTCCGGGGTCGATCGGCTCGACTACTACTCCGGGGCGGGTACTCAAAGGCAAACGGATGGCGGGGCATATGGGAAACGTAAGAGTAAATGTTACCGGATTGAAAGTTTTGGATGTGGACGGAGAAAAGAGATTGGTAATAATTAGAGGAGCAGTGCCGGGAGCAAACAAAAGTACATTATTAATGGTCAGAAAAAGCGAATGATTACAGCTGCAACTTACGATATCAAAGGCCAGCAGGGTGAAAAGATAAAATTGCCGGAAAAAATATTCGGAGCAAAAGTAAAGCCGATAGTTATGGCGCAAGCGGTGCGGGTATATTTAAGCAATCAAAGAAAGGCGCTGGCCAAGACCAAAACCCGGGCTGATGTGGCCAAAACCACGGCAAAAATGTACCGGCAAAAGGGAACCGGCAGAGCCAGGCACGGATCGTACGCAGCACCCATTTTTGTAGGAGGAGGAGTAGCACACGGCCCGACAGGCAAACAAAATTATAGTCTGAAAATGCCTGCCAAGATGCGACAGGCTGCGATAATCGGCGCGTTGTCCGAAAAAGCGGCAGCCGGGGCAATCAAAGTGTTAGCCGGAACAAAAAAGGTGACAAAAAAAACCAAAAATATAACTGAGGCTGTTAATAAAATGCAGTTGCAGGGGGAGAGGATTTTAATGGTGACACAGAAGGGACAGGAGGAAGTTAAACGAGCCTGGCGGAACATAATTAAAGTTACTACCATAACGACAGATGAATTGAATACATATTTGATAATAGCCCATAAACAATTAGTGATAACCAGTGAAGCGCTGGAGGCGCTGATTAAAAGATATGCTGCTTAAAAGGCCGATAGTGACTGAAAAATCCGTCAAAGAAGGCACCGGAAAATCCCGCCGGTATGTCTTTGAAGTGGAGTACAAATCGACCAAGACCGCAGTCAAGAGAGCAGTAGAAAAAACATTCGGGGTAGGGGTAATCAAAGTGCAAACCACTAAAATTCCAGGTAAATCTTACCGGCTGGGGAAAAAATGGGTATTCAGGCGCAAGCCGGACCGGAAAAAAGCAGTAGTGACGCTAAAGCCTGGTGAGAAAATTGACCAAATAGAAATTACCGGAGCAAAAGAAACTTAATATGGCGCTCAAACTACTAAAACCAATAACCAGCGGAACCAGATTTGCCTCAAGACTAGATACTTCGATGCTGACTGCCAGACGATCGGAAAAGCGGCTAACTTATATTTTGCCCAAACAGTCGGGCCGGAATGCGACGGGTACGGTGACAACCCGGCATCAGGGGGCAAGACAAAAGAGATTTTACCGGGAAATCGATTGGAAAAGAGATAAAATTGACATCCCGGGCGAGGTAGTAACTATAGAATATGACCCTAACCGGACTGCAAATATTGCCCTAGTTAAGTACATCGACGGGGCCAGGAGATATATTTTGGCTCCAGACGGGTTGGCAGTAGGGCAACGCATTTTCTCGGGAGAAACGGCGGCGCTGTTGCCGGGAAATACGTTGCCGCTGTCTAACATTCCGGTGGGAACGGCGGTGCATAATCTAGAAATTGTTCCCGGAAAGGGTGCGCAGATGGTAAGAAGTGCGGGCGGAGCGGCAACGATAGTGGGGTTTGAAGAAAATTACACGCTGGTTAGATTACCTTCGGGAGAAGTACGCAGGTTTAATCCTGCGTGCCGGGCGACTATCGGACAACTGGGTAATACGGAATGGAAGAATATCAACTTCGGGAAGGCGGGTAGAAAAAGACTGTTGGGTATCAGGCCAACCGTGCGGGGAACGGCACAAAATCCCAGATCCCATCCTCATGGCGGCGGTGAAGGAAGGTCGGGTGAAGGGATGCACCCCAAAACGCCTTGGGGAAAATCTGCCAGAGGTACCCGAACCCGCAAAAAAACCAAGCACTCAGCTAAGTTAATTGCAGAAAGGAGAAAATAATAATATGAGTAGATCTAATAAAAAGGGGCCATTTATCGATTCTAAGTTGATGAAAAAAGTTTTGGCTATGTCTGCGTCGGGCAAAAAATCCCCTATTAAGACATGGTCGCGATCCTGTCAAATCCCTCCGGAATTTGTAGGTTTCACGTTCCAGATACATACGGGGAATAAATTCGCAGAAGTGTTTATAAGCGAGGGTATGGTGGGGCATCGGCTGGGAGAATTTGCCTCTACCAGGACATTCAGAGGCCACGGGGCGATAGTTAAACGAACTATGGAGAAAACTTAATATGAAAAATTCAAAACGCAAAATACTGGCAAAGCCAGCGCTGCGCGAGCAAAAGTCTCCAGTAAAGCCAAACCCGGATCCGCCAGACAAAGTGGTGGTGGCGAGGGCAAGCTTCGTCCGCCACAGCCCCCGCAAGCTGCGCCTGGTAGCTCAAGTGGTCCGAGGGGCCGATCCAAATAAGGCCATCGGATACCTGAAACTTTTACCCCACAGGGCGGCCGGGAGCCTGATAAAAGTATATCAACAAGCTCTGGCTAATGCGAAAAATGCAGGGTTGTCACCGGCAGACCTGACAGTAAAAAGCCTGCAGATCGAGGAAGGACCAAAAGGAGCAAAAAAAGCTGATGTTCATGCCCACGGAGCTAGATATGACCGAGGAATAAGGAGAAAAAGGATGGCACATATAAGACTAGAGTTAATTACCAAAACTCGCTATGGGGCAAAAAATTAATCCTGTCGCATATAGGTTACCGCTCTCCCCTACCGAGACTTGGAAGTCGCGGTGGTTTACTACCAATCCCAAAAGATACAAATCCTATCTGGCCGAAGACGTAAGGCTGAGAAAGGCATTGATGCAAAAACTGGCCCCTGCGGGGGTAACAAGAGTAGAGATAGAGAGGTCATTACGAAGTATGAGAGTGATAATTTTCGTCACCCGGCCGGGAGTGGTAATCGGACGAGGGGGCTCCGGGATCGAGGAACTTAAAAAATTTATTTACCAAACATTAGGATATGCGCCGGGAGATAAAAATATCCCCAAAATTGATATGCCGATAGAAGAAGTAAAAGAAGCGGATTTGAGTGCTTATTTAGTGGCCATAAAAATAGCCGAACAGCTGGTGAGGCGGATGCCTGCCCGAAGAGTAGTTAATAAGGCCATGGAAAGAACAATGCAAAGCAGGGCCAACGGGATTAAAGTGGTGTTGGCAGGACGGATTGCCGGTGCAGAAATTGCCAGAAGGGAAGTTTATCATACGGGATCGGTCCCTCTGCAGACGCTGCGGGCCAATGTGGACTATGCCGCTGTCCCCGCTTTGACGCGATCCGGATATATAGGGATAAAAGTCTGGATTTATAAAGGAGAGAAAACATAATATGCTGCAACCCAAGAAACAAAAATATCGAAAACAGTTCAGAGGGCAGATGCCTGGACTGTCCAGGCGGGGGGCTGAGGTGAATTTTGGGGAGTACGGCTTGAAGGCGTTGGGCCGAGGGTGGTTGTCAGCCCGGCAGATTGAAGCTGCCAGGAAAGCTATTTCCCGGCATGCTCACCGGGGAGGAAAAGTGTGGATCAGAGTTTTTCCCGATAAACCGATTACCAAAAAAGCATTAGGGACAAGAATGGGGTCGGGAAAGGGAGATATTCATGAGTATGTGAGCGTGGTAACTCCGGGACGGATACTTTTTGAGATCGCGGGTGTTACATCTGAAGTTGCGGCTGTAGCTTTCAGAAGAGCGGCGGCAAAACTACCTTTTAAAGTTAAGCTAGTTGCAAGATAAGATATGGCGGAGAAAAAAAATACCAAAAAGAAATTGGACCTGGCGGGCATGACCGTTGAGGAGCTGCAGGCCGAGGCAAAAAAAATAAAGATCGAGCTAGGTAAGCTCCGGTTTGAAAAATCATCCGCCAAGTCACGAAACTTGAAGCGGAAATATTATTTAAGAAAACAGTTAGCCCGCGTCCTAACAGAATTAAATGCCAAATTATTTAAGCGTGGTACAATTCTCAAGTCTGTATGAAAACGATTACGGGAAAAGTCGTATCCAATAAAACACCAAAAATGGTAGTAGTCGAGGTGGTCAGATTTGTGGCGCATCCTATGTACCATAAGAGGGTGAGGAGAACGAAAAAGTACCATGCCCATACGGAAAATCCACTAAATTTGGGAGATAAAGTAAGGCTGGTAGAAACAGCTCCGATTAGCCGGACCAAGCGTTTTACGGTAAAGGAAGTAATGAAAAAATAACATGATTCAACTAAGAAGCATCCTCACCCTGGCTGATAATTGCGGAGCAAAACGCCTGCTGGTAATCGGAGTGATGGGCGGATGGAAAAAAACTTATGGTTATTTGGGGGATATAGTGACGGCAGTGGTGGACCAAGCAGATCCGATCGGAGTGGTTAAAGATTCTGAAATTGTAAAGGCGGTAATCGTGCGTACCAGAAAGGAAAAGGGGCGAAAGGACGGAAGCTATATCAGATTTGATGATAACGCCGCAGTGGTGATTGATCCAAAAACTAAAGATCCACGAGGAACCCGAATATTCGGGCCTATCGCTCGAGAGGTAAAAGAGGCGGGTTTTAATAAGATCGCGTCATTAGCAGCAGAAGTGTTATGAAAAATTATTCAAAAATCAAATTAAAAAAGGGTGATTTGGTGAGAGTGACGGTAGGGAAAGACAAAGGGAAACAAGCAAAAATTGAGCGGGTATTTCCAAAAGAAAGTCGGGTGTTGATATTGGGTATAAATCAGTATAAAAGGCACCGTAAACCTCAAGGAGAAGGACGACCGGGAGAAATTCTGATACTGGACCGGCCAGTGCCTGCGGCCAACGTAGTCCTAGTGTGCCCAAAATGTAAACAGTCAACACGAATAGGTTATCGGTTTGACGCCGGCAAAAAAATCAGGGTCTGCCGGAAGTGCGATGCAGACGTAGATTAATTTCGTATGGATTTAAAAAAACAATACCAGGAAAAAGCAGTGCCGCAATTGATGGGGGAGCTGGGAGTGACAAATAGAATGGCGGTGCCAAAGATGGTGAAGGTCGTTTTGAATATAGGTTTGGGACAGGCTGCCCACGATAAGGGAGTGCTAGATAAAGCTGCCGACCAGCTGACAGTAATTACAGGCCAAAAACCTAAAGTAACTCGGGCGAAAGCATCCATTGCTAATTTTAAGATCAGAGAGGGTGATCCGGTAGGATTGACTGTGACACTAAGAGGAAAAAGGATGGAAGATTTTCTGGTGAAACTGATCACCGTGACTTTACCGCGGGTGAGAGACTTCCACGGGGTTTCCGGAGGAGCATTTGACAAACAGGGAAATTATACTCTAGGTCTTCACGAACAAATCGTCTTTCCGGAGATAGATTATGCCAAGATTGATAAAATCAGAGGTCTGGAAATAACTATGGTGACAAATGCCGGAGATGCTAAAATCTCCCGGCGGCTTTTGGAACTTATAGGAATTCCTTTTACCAAATCCTAATTTCTAAATCCTAAACAAAATGGCAAAAACATCAAAAATTGTTAAGCAAACCAAGGGTTATTTAAAATACCCGAATCAATACCGCAACCGGTGCCAGATGTGCGGCCGGTCAAGAGCTTATCTACGAGCTTTCGGCTTATGCCGGTTGTGTTTTCGGGAGCTGGCCAACCGGGGAGAGTTGCCCGGGATAAGGAAGGCGTCATGGTAAACGATCATCTATCGGATTTAGTCGCAAGAATCAGGAACGGATACATGGCGGACTTGCCGTTAATCCGTGCCCCCTACACCAGAGCCGTTTATGGCGTAGTCAGAGTACTGGTTGAGGAAGGATACCTAGCCCGGGCGGAAAAAAAGGAAAACGCGGTAGAAATAACCCTAAAATATAAAGGTAAAAAGCCGGCCATATTGGGAATTAAAAGAAGTAGTAAACCAGGAGCGCGAATTTATACCAGCTTAAAGGATATGCCGAAAGTGTGGGGGGGGTTGGGTATAAATATTCTGTCTACACCCAAGGGGATTATCAGTAGCAAACAGGCACGGAAATTAAATACAGGAGGAGAGATAGTGGCCCAAGTGTGGTAACTGTTTTAAAAATATGTCCAGAATAGGAAAAATGCCAATTACCATTCCCGCCGGAGTGTCCGTTACGGTAAGGGAGGGGGTAGCGGCTATTGTGGGGCAAAAGGGAAATCTGGAAGTCAAAATCCCCAGCGGTGTCGAAGTAAAAGTGGAGAAGGATAGAATTTTAGTAACTGCCCCCAGGGATAAAAATCATCTGCAAGGCTTGGTCCGAGCCTTAGTTGTTAATGCCATAACAGGGATAAATGAGGGGTGGAGTAAAACCGTAGAGTTGTCAGGTACAGGATATAGGGCGAGTGTCGCTGATTCTGATTTACAGCTGGCTCTGGGTTTTTCCCACCCGGTGACAGTGAAAGCTCCGGCCGGGGTGACTTTTGAAGTCAAAGATAATAAAATCACAGTGTTTGGAAGTAACAAAGAAACCGTAGGTGAGACGGCGGCAATAATCAGAGGCCTTAGGCCGGCCGATCCCTACAAGGCTAAGGGTTTTACATACCAGGGGGAAATCATCGTTCGCAAGGCAGGAAAGGCGGCCAAAGCGGGAATAACGGGGGTAAAGTAAAATGATAAAACGCTACAAAAACCAACAAGCAAAAAGGGTGAAACGAACCCGGAGCAAGCTAGCCCTGAATCCGAAAATCCCGCGGTTGACAGTGATCAAATCTAATAAATATATATATGCCCAAATAATAGATCAGGAAACAGGTCGGACATTGTTAACGGTACGGGGTGTATCACCTGTCGAGACCGGAGAACAAGTAGTCAAAAGGGCGTTAAAAACCGGAATTAAAAGGGTCGTGTTTGACCGCGGACAATACAACTACCATGGCCGAATTAGGCTTTTGGCCGAAACGGCGAGAAAAGGAGGTATTAAGTTTTAAACATATGTTCAGATATGAGCCCAGAGAACCAAAAGAGTTTGAAGAAAAAGTGGTACAGGTAAATAGGGTGAGCAAAAAGACCAAAGGGGGGAACAGAATAAGTTTCTCAGCCCTAGTGGTGGTAGGTGACAGAAAGGGCAGAGTGGGAGTAGGCTTGGGAAAAGCGAAAGACGTATCATCCGCAATTCGAAAGGGCAGTACCTATGCCCAGAAACACCTGATCAGCGTACCGATGTCCGGCACATCCATTCCCCATGAAATGAGAGTTAAGGTGGGAGCGGCTAGAATTCTATTGAAACCCGCTCCGGCGGGAAGCGGAGTAATTGCCGGGGGTCCGGTGAGAGCGGTAGTGGAGGCAGCCGGAATAAGGGATGTGGTGGGTAAAATATTGGGAACTTCCAACCGGGCCAGCAATGTATATGCAGCGTTTGAAGCTTTACGCCGGTTGAAATCTGCGAATATTTAATTATGGATTTAGCAAATTTACCAAAAATTACTAAAAGATCAGCCAAAAGGGTAGGGCGGGGATACGGTTCGGGCAGGGGCGGGCATACCAGCGGCCGGGGAAGCAAAGGGCAGAAAGCCAGGGGGAAAATAAGAGTCGGATTTGAGGGGACAAAAGCGAAAAAGTCGCTGGTAAAACGATTGCCACTGCTGCGCGGAAAAGGTAAATTTAAACCGCTTAAGGGGAAGTTCTTACCTTTGAATTTGAGTGATCTGAGCGACTGGCCAGCCAAGCTCCCGGTAACGACGGAAAACTTGGCCCGCAGAGGAAGGGGGGGAGCGACTAAAATATTAGCCAGGGGAGACATAAAACAGGCTTTGGTAATCAAAGTGCCGATTTCACAAGCCGCAGCCAAAAAAATACTCAAGGCGGGTGGTAAGATAGACAAAATCTAGCTTATGGAGAAAGTTTGGTCAACATTACGTCAGATATGGTCGGCGCCGGATTTAAAACGAAAACTGGTATTCACGGCGATTATGCTGGTCACTTACCGAATGCTGGCTCATATTCCAGTGGCGGGAATCGACAGGACCGCGTTAAAACAGCTGTTTGCGGGGAGTCAACTTTTGGGCCTTTTAGATATATTTTCCGGGGGGACGCTGGCTAATTTCAGTTTGGTAGCTCTGGGACTCGGGCCTTACATAAATGCTTCAATAATCATGCAATTGCTAACAGTCGTGTTTCCCAAACTGGAGGAACTGCAGAAAGAAGGGGAATACGGGCGGGAAGTGGTGAATCAATATACCAGAATGCTGACGGTACCAATTGCGCTTTTACAGGGATTTGGGATGTATTTTTTGCTGCATAACCAGGGGGTAATCGGATCCCTGTCTCCGCTATTACTGCTGACCCTTCTGGTCACCATGACGGCGGGAACGATGCTGACGGTTTGGCTCGGAGAATTGATTAGTGAATACGGGGTAGGAAACGGAATAAGCCTGTTAATATTTGCGGGAATTGTAGGACGACTGCCGGTAGTTTTGGGCCAGACGGCATTGACTTTTGAAACGTTGAGCTTGGGTAACCTGCTGGTATTCGGAATATCGAGCCTGGTGGTGGTGGCGGGAGTGGTATTTATGAATGAAGCCTCCAGAAATATTGTGGTTTCTTATGCCAAAAGAATCAGGGCGGGGCGAACTTATGGGGGGCAATCGACCCATCTGCCGCTGAGAGTTAACCAGGCAGGGGTGATCCCGATAATCTTTGCGGTTTCTCTGGTTTTACTGCCTTCCATGGTAGGCAAATTTTTGGAACAGATTCCCAATGCACAAATAGCCAATGCCGCCAGAACTATCGTGGCGGTAATGCAACCGGGCGGATGGACGTACAACTTAATTTACTTCGGACTAGTAGTCGGGTTCACTTATTTTTATACAGCGGTGGTGTTTAATCCGGAAAAAATCGCTGACGATTTGAAAAAATACGGCGGTTTTATTCCCGGCATTCGGCCAGGAGACGCAACGGCAAAGTATTTGTCAGGAGTATTAAACCGAATAACTTTGGCGGGAGCTTTGTTTTTGGGACTGATTGCCGTCCTGCCGGCGGTAATGCAGACAGTGTTTAAAATTCCGACTATGACGATAGGTGGGACAGGGCTATTAATTGTGGTGTCAGTCGTTTTGGAGACTACGAAATCGTTGCAATCCCAACTGCTGGTACGCAACTATGAGGGATTTTTGCAAGTGTAATTTATGGGCTCGCTATGAACATCGTCATTCTCGGGTCACAGGGGTCGGGAAAAGGCACCCAGGCTAAACTACTGGCGGAAAAATATGGTCTGACTCAAATTGAAACCGGGAAGTTGCTGAGGGATATCGCCGAAACAGATCATCCTTGGGGAAAGCGTATAAAAAGCATGATGCTTAAGGGAGTGTTGGTCTCCGATAAGATATTGATGGCGGTTTTAAAGCAGACATTGGCCAAGCCGGCGGGAAATGGGCGAATATTCGACGGAACACCGCGGAATCTGCCCCAATATGAATTAATAAAAAATATTCTGAAGTCGAGGGGGGAGAAGTTGGACCGAGTGATAATGCTGAAGGTATCAGAGGCTGAAGCTGTCAAAAGAATTTCCGCCAGGAGAATATGCAAGAATTGCGGCAGAATATACAACCTGATTACCGACCCGCCGCCTGGTGACTTAAAATGCGAATGCAAGGGCGAGCTGGTCCAGCGGGAAGATGATTATCCGGATGTGATTAAAAAAAGGCTGAAGGCTTTTAATAAATCCACGCTGGAAGTGGCCAAAAGAGCTCTAAGGGAGGGAATTTTACTGGAGATTGACGGGGAAAGGCCTGTTGAAGAAATTTTTCGGGAGATAGTTTCATGGATAAATTGACGATAAAAACGCCTGAGGAAATTGAGATAATGGCGGAAGGAGGAAGAAAGCTTGCTGAAATAAGGGACGAAATATCGAGACAGGTTCAGCCGGGTATATCCACCGGACAACTTGATACGATGGCAGAAAAAATGATTATAAAAGCGGGAGGAAAACCGTCGTTTAAGATGGTACCCGGGTACGCTTGGGCGACCTGCATAAACCTGAACGAAACAGTAGTCCACGGAATTCCAGGAGAGGAAAAAATAAAAAAGGGGGACAAAGTGGGAATTGACGTAGGAATGTTTTATAAAGGCTACCATACAGATACTTCGGTAACTGTGGGAGGGCCGGAAAAATTCCTGGAGGTCGGCAGATTAGCTCTGAAAAAGGCAGCGGAGCAGGCGTCCCCCGGCAAAAGAATAATGGATATATCAAAGATGATGCAAGAAACGGTAGAGGGGGCAGGATACTCGGTCGTCCGGGCACTGACCGGACACGGTATAGGCAGAAAGCTGCATGAGGAACCAGCTATCCCCTGCTTTGCGGTGGGAAAATATGAACACTCACCCTTCCTGGTTTCAGGGATGGTATTGGCTATTGAAGTCATGTACAACGAAGGTGCGGCTGAGGTCGCCTACAAAAATGACGATGGATGGACAATAGTTACTGCCGATGATAAAATATCTGGGTTGTTTGAGCATACTGTGGCCGTGACTGGAGACGGTCCGGTAGTTTTGACGACAGTGAAAAAATGAGTGCGCCAACAGTCTTTGAGGTTGAAGGGGTAGTTTTGGAAAATTTACCTAACACCAGCTTTAGGGTGAAAGTAACCAGCTCCTTGCCTGACAACTTAACAGACAAGATTCTGCTCTGCCACCTGGCAGGGAGAATGAGGCGCAATTGGGTAAGACTGTTACCGGGAGACAAGGTCCGACTGGAAATAAACAGCCTGGACATGTCAAAAGGACGGGTAATTTACCGACTAAAATAAATAAAAATGAAGGTTGCAGCATCTATAAAAACCAGGTGCCGAAACTGCCGGGTAATAAAACGCCGGGGGGTTTTGTATGTAATTTGCGTTAATCCTAAGCACAAACAAAGACAAGGATGAAGATATGCCCAGAATTGCCGGGGTAGATATCCCTGAAAATAAACGGCTGGAAGTAGCATTAACATATATCTATGGGGTAGGCAGGTCGAAAGTGACAGATATTTTAAGAAAAGCGGGTGTTGGCGGCGATAAAAGGACGAATCAATTGTCTCCTGAGGAACTGTCAAAGATCCAAAAAGCTACAGAGGTTATAAAAGTTGAGGGTGACTTGCGCAAAGAAGTGGCCTTAAATATCTCCAGGCTCAAAGAAATCGGATCGTATAGGGGAATGCGGCACGCCCGGGGATTACCAGTCCGAGGGCAGAGGACCCGGACAAACGCCCGGATCAGAAGAGGTAAAAAAGTAACTATCGGGGCTTTAAAGAAAGAGGCTCTGGCTCAGGTAGAGGCTGCCAAAGCAGAGAAAGAGAGAAAGGAGGCAAAAGCTAAATAATATGGGGGTGAACGGAAAAGTGTACATTACGGCTACATTTAATAACACTCTGGTAACTGTAACAGATGCGGGTGGGAATACCGTATCCTGGGGTTCTGCAGGAGCGTCCGGGTTTAAGGGAACCCGAAAGTCCACACCTTTTGCGGCCACTACAGCGGTTGAAGCCGCAGCGCGTAAAGCTATGGCTTCCGGAATAAAAGAAGCTGAAGTATACCTGAAAGGCCCGGGTTCCGGCCGGGATGCGGCTTTAAGAGCTCTGAAGGCGGCGGGAATGAAGATGACTTTGATTGCTGATGTAACTCCGATGGCCCATAATGGGGCAAGGCTGAAAAAGAAAAGGAGAGTTTAGACCGGGATAACTTCTCCCCCGGTAAGCCGGACAAGATCAGAGGGTGAGAGGGGAAAGAGGGCATTGGGGTGGCCAGCTGCAACCCAAATTGCAGCAAACGATAATAAATCCTGATCGATAAGTGTCCGAATCGGCTGTAAGTGAGCCACCGGAGGCACACCACCGGCAGAAAAGCCGGTGACGTGGAGTACAAAATCAGGGCCGGCAGTTTTGATTTTTTGCCCCAGATACTCCCCTACTTTGGTCTTGTCAACCCTGTTTTTGCCGCTGACGATAATAAGAATCGGCTTTTGGGTTGCCACAATATAAAAGACAAGTGATTTGGCGATTTTTTCCAAGTCACAACCAACGGCTGTGGCGGCATCCCGGGCAGTCTTGGCTGTGACTCCCAGAAGTTTAATCCGCGGAGTAAAACCGCGAGACTCAAGCCACAATTTAACCCGGTTGACTTCGACGGGAAAAGAAGAGGTCATTGGCTGGATAGGGAAAGTCCCAGGGAGCGGATTTGAATTTTGCCTTCAGGGCTGGGGGGAGGAGTGATATTCACCCATTTGGAAAGATCGTTTTCGGTTTGCCAAACTTTAGTAATAGGGTTGAGCCTCCTTTCAAAGGATGAACGAAAGACGGTCCGGACGCCGACGGACTCCACCAGATTAGTAAAAGCCGCTGATTTGAAATGGGATTCACTTAGGTGGGTTATTTCCTCGCGGGTAGCGGAATCATAATAGTTGACCAGGTCTCTAAGGAGGTGGGAAAGCTGCATATCCGCTTTTTCTACCGGTAATCCGACGTCTTTAGCCTCGGAATACAGAATGGGAAAACCGTGCTCGGGGTAATCATTGTGAAGGTGATTGGCAATCCGGGATATCTGATCGTCTGACTTAAACGACTGGGGATGCAGCTGCATCATTTTGGTGGCGATGAGAACGGAGTGAGACGAGACGCGGTCGATTTCCCCGATGGTAACAGGGTGAATATATTTAAACAGAGTGCGATAAGAGCCTTCTTTCTGACTGTCGGTGACAGCCGGGCCTTCGGCGTCCAGGAATTTGAGGATGCGTTTGATCTGATCGACCGAGACTGATACCGGCCTATTGTCCGGCCCCCTGGGATTGAGACCGTGGGTGAGGCTGCTGTCGATGGCAGTCAGATAACCTGAGGGGCTCATAATAATTTTATCTGCCGCTAGAGTCAGCAGGGTGGCGGCAGACGCACAGCGCGAGGGAACAATCATGTGCAAGTTTTGGCAATATTCCCGCAGGATGTGAGCAATTCTTAAAGAAGCAGAACCGTGGCCGCCGTTGCTAATTATGACCAGGGAAATTGTAGGTTGGGGTCCTATAGTTCTTAATTGTTCCAAAAAAATATCGGGGTGATTTTGGTTGATGGATTGGTCCTTGGGAGTGTAGTAACACATAACTTTGGTGGAAAGCCGGGATTCCAGTTTGGTAAGTATGTCCTGGGTCTCTTGGAAATTGAGAGGAGGCTCGCGAAATTTGACAGATTTGGCGGAGGCGGGCGGGGGTGGGGGAGCCGGAGGCGGAGGAGGAGCAGACGGAGGTTGGGGCTTATCGTTATCAGGCATGCAGGTTAAGTCAATTGATAAGTGACTTTCATGGCGGGTTCATTTTATCTTTTGAGTCGAGTTTTGGCAAACCAGATTGACTTCACGGGCACGTTGTCCTATAATTATTTTGTGGACCTTAGAGAATTAGTTCGTGCAGCAGAAGCTTTCAAGGCTAAAAAAGAAGGGCTTCTTCTCGTTTCTGGAGTAAGTGAGGAGCTTGCGCAAGCCGTCGCTGCTGTCGAAGCCGCAAAGTTATTAATTCCAGCTCGTCTCAGGAAAAAAGGGATAACAATACATCCTAATGTCGCAATATTTGTAATGAGAGTTTTTGGCGCAGAAGAAGACTAGGTGTCAATTCACGACTTCGCCTTCTTCGGGAGTACTTTTATCGTTACCCTTGTTTTCGGGTTTGGGTTGATCACCGTCAGCAGTTTGATCGGAGGGAGGGGTTTGAGCCTGGCTTTGCTGATACATAGAGGAACCCAGTTTTTGCAGCGAATCCATCAGGTCTTTGGATTTGGCGTCCAGGTCTTCCTTAGTGCCGGTTTCCAAAATATCTTTTAATGCCTTGGACTTATCCTCGACCTCGGATTTGAGATCAGCCGGGGCTTTCTCGCCGGCATCTTTGAGAGTTTTTTCGGCAGTGAAGATCAGGGAATCGGCTTGATTACGAGCTTCGATATGGGCTTTTTTGGTAGAATCTTCGGATGCATGTTTCTCGGCTTCGGCGCGCATGCGTTCGACTTCCTTTTCGTCCAGATTAGTCGAGTTGGTGATGGTGATATGCTGGGATTTGCCGGTGGCTTTGTCTTTGGCAGAGACTTTGAGAATTCCGGAGGCGTCAATATCGAAAGCGACTTCGATTTGGGGAACTCCCCGGGGGGCGGGAGGGATGCCGTCCAAAATGAAGCGGCCTAAAGTCTTGTTGTCTGCTGCCATGGGACGCTCGCCCTGAAGGACATGGATTTCGACAGAAGTTTGACTATCGGCGGCAGTCGAAAAAATCTGGGACTTACTGGTAGGGATAGTAGTGTTCCGTTCAATAAGCGGGGTCATAACTCCGCCCAGAGTCTCCAAGCCGAGAGTCAGGGGAGTGACATCCAGAAGCACGACATCTTTGACGTCGCCGGTCAGGACTCCGCCCTGGATAGCCGCTCCGATAGCTACCACTTCGTCGGGATTGACACTCCTGTTGGGTTCTTTGCCGAAAAGGTTTTTGACAGTATCTATGACTTTCGGCATACGGGTCATACCCCCAACCAACACTATCTCATCTATGTCTTTACTCTCCTTTTTAGCGTCTTTTAAGGCAGCTTTGACCGGCGCGGTAGTCTTTTGGATCAACTCATCAACGATGGATTCAAGTTTGGACCGGGTTAATTTCAGGGTTAAGTGAAGAGGCTGGCTGTCCTTTTGGGTAATGTAAGGCTGGTTGATTTCATACTCAAGGCTGGAGGAAAGCTCTATTTTGGCTTTTTCGGCCGCATCGCGGATACGCTGAAGAGCCTGAGAGTCTTTTTTCAGGTCAACACCGTGGTCTTTTCTAAACTCGGCAACGATCCAGTCCATTATTGCCTGGTCGAAGTCGTCCCCCCCTAAATGGGTGTCGCCGTTGGTGGACTTGACTTCAAATACTCCGTCCCCCAGTTCGAGAATGGAAATATCAAAAGTACCCCCACCTAAATCATAAACGGCCACAGTATGAGCGTTTTTTTTGTCCAGGCCATAGGCTAACGCGGCTGCCGTCGGCTCGTTGATAATCCGTTCCACCTTGAGACCGGCAATCTCACCCGCTTGTTTGGTAGCCTGGCGTTGGGAGTCATCAAAATATGCCGGCACGGTGATAACTGCCCGATCAACGGGGCTACCCAGGTAGGCTTCGGCGTGAGCTTTCATGGTTCGTAAAACCTGAGCTGAGATCTCCTGGGGGGTATAGGACTTGCCCTCCACTTCCACCGTGGCCATGTTGTCTTTACCGGAAACGATTTTGTACGGGACCATGCCTTCGGTACGTTTGACCTCAGGGTCCGTGGATTTACGACCCATGAGACGCTTGATACTGTAAATAGTGTTTTTGGGATTTAGGATCATCTGGCGTTTGGCCACGTCCCCTACCAAGTTTTTGACCGGCTCCACGACAGAAGGAGTAATGTTACGACCTGTATCGGCAGCGGGGATGACTTTGGGCTGACCGCCTTCCATTACGGCCACACAAGAATTAGTGGTTCCGAGATCAATACCGATTATTTTGGACATATTAATTTAGCTCCCGGTTTGGTTAATTAATTGAGGATCCCTCGACTGCGTCGCGTCCGACGCGACCGGCTCGGAATGAATGTTTTCAGGTACCCTGAAAACTTTCACTTTGGCCGGGCGGAGAATGTAGTCTCCGATCCGATAGCCTTTTAAACTTACTTCGGCAATTGTATTTTGCTGTTTGTCGCCCGGTAAATCAAGAGTTTCGATACATTCGTGGAGGGAAGAGTCAAAAGCATCGCCGAGGCCGGGAGAGATAACTTGGAGACCTTCCTGGTTTAAAGCTTCATGGAATTGTCTTGCGGCCATCTGGACACCTATATCCTCGTTGTGTGCAGCTGCCAGTTCGATAACATCAAGTGAGGGAATAAGGCGGGCAATAAGATTGGCGTTGGCCAGTTTGACAAATTCCGATTTGTCGTGTTCAATCCTTCTTTTGAGATTGTGATAGTCCGCTAGTGCCCGTTTCCAATTCTGGTCCAAAGCTTTTACCTGGTGCTGGAGTTCGGAGACTGATGGAGTTGAGGTTTTGACTTTAGACATAATAAAAAGGAGGAATTATTGCCAATGCTTGTGCATTTCAGAAAAAAGCTGGGAGAAATATTTAAGAGTGGGAATTACGTACGGGAAATTCAGCCGGCAAGGACCAATAACAGCCAGTGATCCGCGGTGATTTCCGCCTGCAGAAAAGTAAGTAAAGGCCATACCCACCGGGTCAAAGAAAGGCCAGCCCAGGTCGGCTCCAAAAATTATATGCACCGGGTCTTGGCTGTAAGTCCGATCAAAAAATAGCTGGGTGAGACGGGATTGCTGATCCAGCAGAGAAAGTACCGTCTTGGTAACATCGATGTCAAAAAATTCCGGCATGTCCAAGATATTGGCTATGCCGGCGTAATAAATATCCCCCTCGTCAGTGGCGGTAACCGATAGAGTCTTGGTGCGTTCGGCCAAAGCCAAGGTAGCCTGACGCATAAATTTGTCAAAGTCAAAACGGGAATCCCAAACTTTTTCTTTTGCCGAAACTTCGTCGGCGACAGAAAGGCGTTTTTCCTGCATGAGATGATCGACGAAAAAATGTAAGGCTGTAGGGGTGGGAATACGACCGGCAGACGTGTGGGGCTGACGCAAAAAACCCTGATGAGTAAGAGCGGCCATTTCGTTTCTGATAGTGGCCGGGGAAACACCCAGGTTGTATTTCTTTTCCAGCTGTTCACTAGCGATAGGCTCGGCCGTGGCGATATATTCCTCGACCAGGGCTTTCAGGATCTGAGTTTGACGGGGAGTAAGATTCATTTAGCAGAAACTTAACACGAGTGCTAACTGTTGTCAAGTGGTGAGGCGAAGGTTACAATTGGAGAGTGAAAAACAGGGAGCAGACGATTTCATTTATCGGGGTGGTGGCTTTGGCCTTGTTACTCCCGGGAATTTTGAAGCTGGCCAATAACGCGGTGAGATACCTGGTAGGAGCGGAGGGGAGGTTAGCGGCGATTGCGGTAGAAACCGACCGGGAGCTGGGACCGCTGCCTAAGGTATGGCGGGGACTGGCCCAGGGGGGAGACAACTTACCGGGGTTTTTGGACGGCCTAGAAGTCAAGGTGGCGGCAGTCAAGCCGGCGTATATAAGAATTGACCATATTTATGACCAGTTCGGGGTGGTGTCGAGAGACAGCCGGGGTTTGGTGTTTAATTGGGGGAGCTTGGATAAAGTAATAAACAAAATCAGGGAAACCGGGGCGATTCCATTTTTGTCCCTGTCTTACATGCCGCCAGCTTTGGCTGTGTCCGATTCGGTCTCGCCTCCCCGGGATTGGAATGAGTGGGCATTGGTTGTCCAAAGGACAATAGAGCATTACAGCGGGGAAATGGGGATAGACGGAGTATATTACGAAGTGTGGAACGAACCGGATTTGTTCGGGAAATGGAAAATGGGAGGGGGAAAAGATTATCGGAACCTGTATTTGTATGCAGCCAGGGGAGCGGCGGCTGCTTCCCAAGTAAAACAATTCAAACTGGGGGGCCCCGGGACAACGGGACTGTATCCTAACTGGATAAATAATTTTTTTCCGTATATTCTGAAAAATAAAATAAGGTTGGATTTTTTTTCCTGGCATCGGTATGATCTGGACGTAGGCAGGTATAGTGACGACATTGCCAAAGCGGACAGGTGGATTGAAGGACATCCGTATTTTTCACAAGTGGAAAAGATAATTACTGAGATGGCACCCAGGAGTGAGGCGGGGGGGGCAAACGATACTGCCGTCGGGGCGGCACATTTGGTGGCCGTATCGAGAGAGCTGATGTTTAAAGCCAAATCGGGTTTTAGTTTTGCGGTCTCCGGCCAATGGGGACTGGTAGGCAAGCCCCGATACCAGGCTTTGGTGCTGCTTTCGACGCTTGGAGATCAAAGGCTGTCCGTGACGGGTGAAGGTAGTTGGGTGAGAGCAATCGGAGCAAAAAAAGACGGTGTCTATCGGGTAATTTTGACTAATTATGATCCCAAGGGCAGTCATAGTGAAGTTGTTCCGGTCAGTTTTTTGGGGTTGGTTCCCAGTGATTACCGGTTGCGGACGACGATTTTAGGGACAGGAACAACTACAGCAGAAATAGCATCGCCGGGAGCGATGCTGCAAAAAGAAGTGGCTATGCAACCAAACAGCGTAGTGCTTCTGGAGCTGGAAGTGAAATAGTCAAACGGCGGGTTTAGCTAACTTTGAGAATTGCCAGGAAAGCTTCCTGGGGGATGTCTACCCGGCCGACGCGTTTCATGCGGGCTTTGCCTTTCTTTTGTTTTTTGAGCAATTTGTCTTTTCGGGTCTGGTCGCCACCGTAGAGTTTGGCGGTAACGTCCTTTCTGAAAGCTTTGACGTCAGCCCGGGCTAATATCTTGCTGCCGACTGCAGCCTGGACTGCAACCTCAAATTGCTGGCGGGGAATAAGGTCTATGAGGCGCTCGACCAAAGCTTTGGCTACTCTGGGGGCCGATAAGCGGGGAACGATTTGGGACATAGCGTCAACCGGTTGACCGGCAACCAAAACTTCAAGTTTAACCAGGTCAGCCGGATAAAAACCTGATAATTCATAATCGAGAGTGGCAAAACCCTGGGAGACGCTTTTGAGCTGGTCGTAATAATCCTTGAGAAGCTCGGCAAGAGGGAAGGAGTAAGTAAGGTGAATTATCCGAGCTAAATGCTCCAGATTCTGCAGCTGGCCGCGGCGGGAGTGAGTCAGTTGCATTACAGCGCCAAGATAGTCTTCGGGGACATAGATCGAGAGTAAGATGAAAGGCTCGCGAATAGTTTTTATTTGAGAAGGGTCGGGTAAGTCCATGGCTTTAGAAATGGTACTGAGCTCGTGGTTGGTGGTGATAATTTCATAAGACACGGAGGGGGCGGCTGCAATCAGATTCAGACCAAATTCCCGCTCCAGGCGCTCCTGGACGATATCGGCGTGCAACAACCCCAACAAGCCAACTCTGAAACCGTTGCCCAAGGCCGGGGAAAATTCGGGGAAAAAAGTTAAAGAGCTATCCTGAAGACGAAGTCTGGCTAAAGAATCCCGGAGCAAATTAATCTGTGAGCCGTCAGTGGGGTGGAGACTGATGAAAACGACGGGTTTGACAGGTTGGTAACCGGGAAGGGGGTTAATTGTTGATGGTTCTTGGTTCATCACGGTTATGGTGTCGCCGACAGTAAGACGGGAAATATCTTTGAGAGTGGTGACGACATAGCCAACTTCACCGGCGTGGAGGGTAGGGCAAGGTTTTCTTTCGGGAGTAAAAAATCCTACTTCCAAAGCTGACGTTTCCGTGTGGGTACCCAGCAGAAATAATTTATCATGAGTCCGGATCTGACCGTCAACTACCCTGATCCAGGCGATGACACCCAGGTGGGGGTCGAAGTTGGAGTTGAAAACCAGGGCTCGGGTTAGGGATCCATCAGCGGTAGTGCGTGGCGGGGGGATGCGGTTAATAATAGCTTCCAGAAGTTCCGGGACACCCTGACCGGTTTTGGCGGAAATAAACAGAATTGAGTCTAAGTCTAAGTTTAGGATATCGTGAATTTGTCTTTTGGTGCCCTCTATATCCGCAGTGGCAACATCAATTTTATTGATAATGGGGATAATGGTTAACCCGAGTTTTTGGGCTTGGTGGAAATGGGCCAAGGTTTGAGCCTGGACACCCTGGGTGGCATCGACAAGTAAAATCGCCCCCTCGCAGGCGGCAAGAGAACGATTGACTTCGTAGGAAAAGTCAACGTGGCCGGGAGTATCGATTAAATTCAAAGTGCAAAATTCAAAATTCAAAATTTTGGTATCCTTCGGATATATTTTAAATTGACCGTTTTCGAAGCCATATTTCATTTCCATCCTTACGGGGGCGAGTTTGATGGTAATCCCCCGCTCTCTTTCGATGGGATTACTGTCGAGGAGCTGGGCACGCATCTGGCGGGGGGAAACAGTGCCGGTTAATTCCAGCATCCGGTCTGCCAGAGTGGATTTACCATGATCAATGTGGGCAATAATTGCGAAGTTGCGGATATTTTGCATGAGGGTATTTTACCAAGAGATTCTTCGACTCGCTTTTCTCGCTCAGGATGACATTGCGATGTCAGTTCTGGTCCGGGGCGGGGAGGATGATAGGTTCGGCCGGAGGCGGAGAAGTCAACTGCCGACCAAGACTGAAAAGGCGCTGGAGCAGGGCAACAAAAGCCGACAGTTCGTTGACACGGAAAAGAAAAGAGAGAAATAAATAAACTATCAAGCCGATAATCGAGGTGGAAAAAGTTAAAGCAATTAAAGGCAAGGTGCGGGTGGTGTCAAATACAAATTGATCCAGAAACCGCATGGGAAGCCAGAGGGAAAAACCGGTTATCAAGCCGGTGATGCCAAGTTTGGCTAGAGATGTCACCAAGCGAGAGGCCAGAGGCGGATCCAGGTGCAGCCTGCGGGAAAGAAAAGCAAATAAAACAAAGGTTTCCAAAACCGCAGTGACCGAAATAGCCAGAGCTAAGCCAATAACCCCCAAACCAAATACCCGGGTGGCAACCACGGCTAAAGTCACATCAAACGCGGCGGCAGCCAAGCCGATAAAAAGAGGGGTCTTGGTATCATGAAGGGCATAAAAAGCGCGGACGACCAATTGCATAATAGCAGTAAAGGTGGCAGCGGAGGCCAATACTGCCAGAGTTTTTCCGGTGGTCAAGGTGGCTGCCCAAGGAAAAGAGCGGGAACCGAAAACCAAACGAACAATAGGGACACGCAGAACTATAAACAAGATGCTTAGGGGCAGAGCAAAGAAAACAGCCTGAAGAAGGGTGTCCACCAGGGTGCGGCGAAAAGCCTGCTGGTCAGAGTCGGATGACAGGCGGGATAGAGTGGGCATAGCAGCCTGGCCAAGAGTCACCCCAAAGAGAGTTGAGGGAATAGCGTATAAAAGGCGGGCAACGTTTAGAAGAGTGAGAGATCCGGAAGCCATAAGGGAGGCTAAAAAGACAGCGACAAACATTTCTATCTGATCTATCCCCAGAGCCAGAGCCCGAGGGGGCATCAGCCGCAAAGTTTCCTTGACTCCGGGGTGGCGCCAGTCGAGTAAGGCCTGGGGACGAAAGCCGAGCCGGAAAGTCAGCGGAGCCTGAAGCGCCATATGAAAGAACGCTCCGAGAACGACGCCAACTGCGGGACCGAAAATTCCTAAAGCGGGGGACAAAAAAACAGTACCGGCGATAATACCCAGGTTATAGACAATCGGAGCTAAGGCGGGGATTAAGAAACGCTGATGAGAGTGGATAATGGCTGTTAAGAAGCTGGACACCGTAAAAAAAAGCTGGGCTACGAGCATGACCCGCAAAAGTGAGGCCATAACAGATATTTGTCCCAAATTGAAACCCGGTGCAATAAGCCGGGAGAAAAAGGGGGCGAAAGCAAAAATTACCAGAGACAGGAGAAAAAATGCCAACAGCACCAAATTAAGAGAAGCGCTGGCGATATACCAGGCTTGGGACTGACTTTTGGATAAATAGCGGGTAAAAACCGGTATGAAAGCGGCGGAAAGTGAACCAATTACCAAGAGTTGGAAAAGGGTGTCGGGAATGACAAAAGCGGCATAATAGATGTCCAAAATGGCAGCTTTTGAACCAAAAAAATAACTGATTAAAAGCCGGGTTTTAATAAGACCCATAACCTGGGAAAGCCCGTAAGTGACCATAATCACAAAAGCTGCTGAGAGAATGTTGGTTTGGCGCCGGAAGAGAAGGGAACTGCCGTTTTGGAGAAACCTACGCATGTGTGATATTATATGGCCGCGATGCCGATAACCAAAGGTGCAATTAGAAAATTGAGAGCGGATAAACGCAAAAAAGAGGCGAACTTGCGCGTGAGGGTGGTTCTCTCGGAGACTATCAGGAACATGCGAAAAAAATCCACAGCAGTTAATTTGAAGAAAGTGTTTAAAGCGATTGATAAGGCAGCGAAACGAGGGATAGTCCATAAAAATAAGGCTGCGAGAATAAAGTCACGTTTGGCAAGGCTGGTTGTTGCAAAAAGAAGTTGATATACTGGGGGTATGGCTGCCCGGGGAAAACCGGTAAATTTGTTGCCTCCGTCAGAATTTGAGTCTTCTTTTTGGGGGAAATTTTTGAAATGGGCGGTATCCGGAGGAAGGTACATTATTATTGTTACGGAATTGATCGTAATACTGGCATTTTTGTCCCGATTCAAACTGGATAAGGAGATTTCCGAACTGAACGAAGAAATTCAGGGCAAAGTGAGCGTCCTGGAGGCCGAACTTCCTATTGAAAAGGAGTTCAGAGGGCAACAGCGGAAGCTGTCTGCGGCAGATGAAATTCTAAACAGCCGGTATCAGGCCGGATCGACTTTGGACAAATTGGCGGAAAGAGTATCCGAAGAGGTTAAGTTGTCTTCCGTGGATATGGGAAGACAGGTAATCAAAGTGGAAGCTAACTCACTGGGGGAACAGGGACTGGGGCAATTATTATCAGGCTTAAGTATTGATCCTACCTGGAAAAGCGTAGAGCTAAGCCAGATTCAAGAAGAGCCTTTAACGGGAATTAAGTTCATTCTGGAGATTACTTTGTAATATGGCGCTGCAATACAAAAATAGTTTGGCCCGGTACCGGAAATATCTACAGGTGGTGCAAAGTCAGCCATTGTTCGTTGCGAGCCTGTGGGTAATATTGTCACTTCTGCTGGTAATTCTTTTAGTGGTAATGGCAATCCGCCCGACCCTCGTTACGATTGGGGGCCTGGTGGGACAGATAAAACAACAGCAAGTTCTGGCGGCCAGGTTAGATGAGAAAATCCGGCAGGTGCAAAAAGCGGCTGCCGAACTGCAAGCCGCGAGACCCAGGTTGGGGGTGGTAAGTGAGAGTTTGCCGGACTTTCCCGCATGGGAAGGATTGGCAGAAAGATGGGAAAGAATAGCGGGTGAAAATGGAGTGGGGTTAACAGAAGTGGTTTTTGAGGGGGTGCCTATTTCAGGAGTCGCTGAGGAAATAATTAAGGGAGAGAGAATTAACCTACCTCAGGGAGTAAAAGCGGTCAGGTTTTCCGTGACCGTCACAGGCCAGTATCCGCAGATCAGGGGGTGGTTAGCAACTTTGGAAAAGACGCGGCGGTTGGTGTTAATTAAAAGGCTGAAAATTATCAAAGCAGAGGACGGAAGTCTGACCGCCGTGGCGGAAGGAGTAAGCGGGTTTATGCCCGCATCGGAGAGTTTATGAGAAACAGGAGTCTGGATAAAGACGTTGTGATAGTATTAATATCGACACTTTTAACTGTCGCGTCGTGGGTGGGTTTTGAGGTGTACAGAGCATATGCCGAGATTAATTTACCAGAAGCTGTCGAAAAACATTTGACACCACTGAATCCGCAAATTGACTATACGACTATCGAAAAACTGGAAAAATTAAATCCATGAAAAGACCAGAGATTACCATACCGACGGTTTTGGGATTATTGATGGCTGTGAGCGGCCTGGTGACAGGCATTTGGCTGGTGGCTAATCAAGTAAGAGAGCGGGGGGTAGCCTCGGCTGAGGAAACTCCTCAAGAGGTCAAAATCACAAATATTTCTGATTCGAGTTTTACGGTGTCTTGGGTGACCGAGCGGGCAACTTCGGGGTATGTGAAGTACGGCGAGGAACAAGAAGAACCAGAATTGATAGTATCCGACGAACGGGACCAGCAAAAAGGGTCTGTCGAGAATTATTTTACCCACTATGTGGTAATCCAAGGGCTGAAACCCGAGACGGGATATGAATTTGAAATTGGTTCGGGACGGAACCTGTATAATCTGGGAGAGGAACTATACAGAGCGGAGACAGCCCCGGCAATTACTGAGACTCCGGATGCTGATGTAGCTTACGGAAAGATAACCACCAAAAACGGAGATCCGGCAGAAGGGGCAATTGTTTATTATCAAATACCGGGAGCGGTGTTGTTGTCCGCAATAGTCAAACAAAGCGGGTCCTTCGTAATACCCGTGTCTACAGCCAGGGTTACGGATTTGACGGAATATGCCTCGTACGACCGCGAAAAAACAACGGTGCAATTAACCATACAGGGGGGTCCGATGGGAATGACAACTGCAGAAACTTCAACTGATAATGACAGTCCTGTGGGAGATATGGCACTGGGAGGGACATATGCTTTCACACAACAGGATATCGTTTCAAACCCCTTACCTACTGCAACTCCCGAACCAGAAATAATAGGGCCGCCGACAAGCCTGTCGGTACTGGCTCCCAAGTCCGGAGAAAAATTAAATTCCACCCGCCCGCAAATCATAGGTAAGGCGCCGGCGGGAACTGAAATAACCATAGAAATCCATTCTGAAGCCCTGGTGAGCGGCATTGCCGTGGCTGATGATACCGGAAATTACGCTTACAGCGTGCCAATGGATATACCGGCGGGCGAGCATACATTGACCGTAAGCGCGGTTATCGACGGGTTAGTACAAACGGTTACAAAGACGTTTATGGTGTTTGCTGCCGGGGAAAGTTTCCTACCAGCCTTTTCCGCCTCACCTTCGGCAACGATGGCTCCCAGTCCCTCCGCCACCGGCGGGGCAAGTCCGACAGTAACCCCAAGAGTCTCCCCTTCTCCCACTGCCAAACCAACAACAACCATTATTCCGACCACAAGTCCGACTTTGATGCCGCCTACCCCGACCCCGGCGACTAATTCGGGGCTACCAAAAACCGGGGAAGTGAATACGACTTGGCTGATTCTAATTGCAGCGACAGGCATGATAATTGCGGGGAGTTGGAGCTATACAAAAGCAAGGTGGGGACGGTAAAATCCAGATAATGAGCAGGGTTACTAAAGTGGGTCTGGATTTTGACGGAGTAGTAGCTTATAACCCATTTAGGGTTATCCGGGCACCTATTACCGGTTTTAAACGTAAGATCTTAAAAAAGAGAGGATTAAAGTTTTTTATACCCCATAATCGTTGGCAGCAGTTTTTGTGGAGAGTGTTGCATGAATCTAGTATTGTTCCAGCTCCCGGTCTTCAATTACTGCGAGAGATGGTAAAAGAGAGAAAAATTGAAGCACATTTGGTAACTGCTAGATTTAATTTTTTAAACCAAAATCTGGAGAGGTGGTTGGAAAAATTTCGGGTCAGAGATTTATTTACTACAGTAAGTGTGAACAATAAGAATCAACAACCACATTTATTTAAACAGGAGATAATTAAAAAATACAAATTCGATTACTATATAGAAGACAACCTGGATGTGGTGGAATATCTGGAAAAAAATAACCGAGTTAAAATCTGTTGGATTTATAATCTGGTAGATAAGTTTCTTTACAGGAATCGGGCGGGGTTTGGCTATTTAAAGAAAGCATTGCAATGGATACAAGACCAAGAAAAGTGAAGCTGCTTCTGGTAATTACATATTACTACCCACATTGGACCGGTCTGACACAATATGCTAAAGCTTTAGCGGAGAGTCTGGATAAGAAAATGTTTTCGGTTTCAGTATTGGCCTATAAACACGAGTTGGATTTACGGGAGGAAGAAGAAATTTCTGATGTGAGAGTGATAAGAATTCCTGCATGGTTCCGCTTGTCCCGAACAATGGTGTCCCCGCTTTGGTTTGCGGTTTTGTGGCGACAAATGGCAGGCTGTGATAAGGTGGTTGCTTTTACTCCCCAGGCTGAAGTAGCTGCGGTTGCCGTTATGGCGTGGGTTTGGCGCAAACCATTTTGGCTTATTCATAATGGTGACCTAGTATTACCCAAAGGGGTAGGTAATCGAATATTGGAAAAAATATTTTATATGACTACATCACTGGCAATCAGTCTTTCCCGGGGGGTAATCGTAAATACCAAAGACTATGCAACACATTCAGCATTACTGAAAAAGTTCCCGAAGAAATGGATAGAATTACGTCCCCCTTTTCCACCCCTTGAGCCGAAATCGAAAATAGAAAAACAGATAAACTCGAAGTTAAAAGGTTTTAAACATAGAATCGGCTTTTCGGGTAGATGGGTGGAGGAAAAAGGATTTGATATTTTGCTTAAAGCAGTGCCATTGGTGACATGTAAAATACCAAATACGGGTTTTGTATTTGCGGGAGAAACTAATATTACATATGAAAATTTTTATAAGTCTCAGGAAAACATTATAAAACGGTTAGAACCTAATTTAGTTATGTTAGGAAAATTGGAACATGAAGATATGGGGGCATTTTATAAAGCCTGTGATGTGTTGGTGGTCTCGTCCCGTAGTGATTTTTTTCCATTTGTCCAGGCCGAAGCTATGTTGGCGGGAGTACCGGTGGTAGTAACAGATATTCCCGGAGCCCGACAGCCGGTTATCCAAACCGGAATGGGGGTGGTGGTAGCAAAGGAGTCCCCAACTGCTTTGGCTGAAGGGATTTTGGAAGTGTTGCGAAATAAAAAAAGGTTCACGGTTCAGAAAGAGAAGGTTAAGAAGTATTTTGACTACCCGTCCACGATACAAAAGTATGAAAGTTTGCTGATTTAGAATATGGCGGGTGGGGTCGAAAAACTCATGGACCAGGAATTGGATCCGGCATTTGCCCGAAGGGCAAAACTAGTGTTGGAAAACCTGAAAGCGGGAAAAAAAGGGGCAGCGAAAGTGTTAGATGTGGGGTGTGGTCGGGGATTTTATGAGCAACTGATAAGTGAGATCTATCCACATTACACTGTTACCGCGGTGGATAAGAATTCAGACTACCTGAATGTAGCCAGATCGAGCCTGGGAGGTACGAAAGTAAAATTTATGGAGGGAGACGCGACCCGGTTGCCTTTTGGGGACGGTGAGTTTGATATGGTTATAAGCACGGAACTGTTGGAACATATCCGGGATGACCGACTGGCAATTCAGGAAATGCAAAGGGTGGTGAAGAGGGGAGGGAAAGCGGTAATAACAGTACCGGTTAAAAACTACCCTTTCTGGTGGGATCCGGCTAATTGGATTTTAGAAAGACTGACAGGAAAACATCTCCCGGTCAACATTTGGTGGTTGGCCGGGATATGGGCTGATCACGTGCGACTTTATAGTGAAAGAGAGCTTATTAATAAATTTACTGCCGAGGGATGGAAGGTGGAAAAAATTTTCAGATGTACCCATTACTGCCTGCCAATGGCGCACTTTTGGTTTTATGCGGTGGGAAAAAATTTAGTGGAAATGGGCTGCATGCCCAACTATTCCCGTTTTAATTACCATAAACGGGACACAAAATTGCGAAAGCTACTACTTTCTGTTATCCGCCGGGTGGATCGGGCAAACGAGGGATTAAGGCTGGGGGAAAATGACAGTTTTCTAAATATTGTTTTGGTAGCAAAGAAGCTCTGAGGGTCCAAATAGTGATTAGAAAGAGGAGATTTTATTAAATATTTCTGGGGGAGAAAGACGGGCGGTATTTTGAAAAATGAGCACCTTTGGGTGATCGTAGACGGTAAAGGTTTCGTCGGCGTAGTCATCGACGAAACTGACGCCTGAGAGGGGGCATTGTTGGGAGGAAAAAGCGACTGATCCGTATTTGATGAATGGCGGAGTTAGGCAGAGGTGAATACCGGGGAAGGGCAGGTTAGGGCGGGAGGTAAATTCAGCAACTTTGGAAAAACCCAGAGCGCCGGAGAAAAGGAGCTGATAGTAGCGGGTGGTAATTGGGTATCGCTCAGGAGCGGTCATAATTGAACCATAAAGACGGTTGCTGGAGAGGATAATGTAATCAGTTTGGTCGAGACGGCGACTCATGTCCTGCCACTTAGCCTGTGAGTCCTGACCGTAGAGGGGAAATTCGATTATTGCAATCCCCGGGGTATTACCGATGGGTAAACAATCGTCCCAGTGCTCGCAGGAGAGAGTACTGCCGTGAGGAACATTCTGGTTTATCCAACGGGATGCCGAGACCCGGGAATGGGGACGGGAATATATAGATAAAAAACTGACGGGCCAGATTAAAGCAAGTGTAAGAGTAAGAGCAAGAATCAGACCGGGGTGGCGGAAGCGGGAGAGAAAGTGAGAGAAACCGAAGCCGGAAATGATGCCCAGGAAAGGATAGATAGGGTAGAAATAACGGATGGGTTGGGCAAATTGGACAGACTGGTAAAGAAAAAGACCAGAAACCCAAACCAGAGGCAATATCAGAAGCGGATGACGCCTAAGATGAAAGACCGCCGGGATAAAAGAAAAAAATGCGACAATAGCTAGGGGCAATCCCAGTCCCCAGAGAGTCAGATTTCCTAAAGAATAAGAAATTTTAGGAACATGAAGCCACTGAACGGCCGGGGGGAAAGAGGCATCAGCAGTACTCATCCGGTTGAGGTCACGCCAATTGGAAATTACTTTGGGGTTCGGCCGCAGGGTGACCAGGCGCGAGTCGGCAAAGAGATAGGGTTGGGCCAGGCGAAGGGAAAAATAGCCGGAGATAGTAACAGCAAATAGTAATAGTAATAGGCGGGGTAAATGTCTGGTATGAACTGCGTAAACCAGAAACCCGAGGGCAATGACGGGGGCAAAGAGGAGGGCGGAGATTTTTGACGCGACGGCAAGGCCAAAAGACAAGCCCAAAAAGATGGAGAGAAGAGATTTGAGAAAGAGAGAGCGGGAAAAATAAAGATGGATCAGAAAGTAAAAACCGAGAACCAGAAAGAAAACCATAAATGTGTCGACTGCATAAAAATGAGCAAGTTGGATCGGTAATACAGACGCGACATAAAAAAATGCTCCCAGTAAGGCAGGTCTGCCTGCAGAAAATATTCTCCGGGTAATAAGAAAAATTAAGAGTACCAAACCGATGTCAAGCAGAGCGGAAACCCGGCGACCAAGATGCATGATGCCGGTATAACTGTCCAAATTTAAGCTGACTGCCAGCCATTTGACGAAGACTACGGGAAAAGTACCGTAAACATAAAAACCGTAACCCCGATTGTGGGGATTGGCAGGAGAGGATGAAGTATCCAAGTAACCGGCCAAGCTATCCGGAAGGGAAATGTCAGCGGTTACCATGGTCAGGAATCTCTCGTCGGGATGGAGACCGGAACCCTGATCCCAATCCAGTCCGTACAGTCTGGAAACGGCTGTCAAAATCAGGATGAGAAGCAAAAGCAGGATTATTTTTATGCGAGCGGTCATACGGAAGGACAGTTCTGAGCGACTGAAAAAACCCGAATACCAGAGTCAGGATTGATATAAAGCGGAGTAAATTCCTGATTCCACATTGTCCAATTGGGAGCCAAAAAACCCTCAGGACGGCTGTTTAACTCAACATAGGAGATATCGGAGTTTCGAAGTAGTGTGCAGGCCAGACCCTTGGTGGGGGCGGCGTAAATATCCTTAGTCTGTTTTTCGCGCGTGACCTGATCGTAGCCGTATGACCAGGTAAAATAAGAATAGCCGTTGTAGATAGGCCGGCCGGCAATGGAAGCCGGGTGATAAAACCAGAAACTGTTTAAGACGACTGCCCGGGGAGAGGTGGATTGGTAAAAAAAGCGGGCATCGGGGTTGGAGGGAATATCCGCAAGGTTGAGTTTGGCATCATTGACAATCGGAAAAAAATCAATAATACCGCTTACAGTCAGAGTAATTACGAGAATGGAGGCAACGGCTATACCCAGCCGACCGATTTTGGCAATAGTGACAATAAAATACGCAGTGTAAAGATTACTTAAGATGAGGAAGAAGTTAAAAAATTTATGATTGTTAATCAGGTCGGGAGATAATTGCCATAAGTTGGGGATGGCAAACAGCAGGAGAAGAGGAATTACCAAGACTTTGGCGGGGCGGGGGGAAAAGAGAAAACCGAGGGGAATAAGAAAAAGGTGCAGGCCAAAATTGGCCAGCCAAAACTTGATAAAAGAAACTACGGTTACAGGTTGGGGAGAAAGATACCCGAGGCGGAGATTAAAAAAGGGCGATATTTGGATGGTATAGCGAAATAAGGCCAGCCAAGGCAGGAATCCAAAGGCGGAGATGATAAGCGGGAGACGAAGTCGGGGACGAAATAAAAAAAACCAACCGACAAACAACAAAGATATACCGAAAACAGCATGATTTAACAATAAGAAACTGCCAAGAATAAAACCGGTAAGATATGAATAGCGGATATTTCCGGTATAAAGAACGTAAATCAAGGCTAGGGCAAGGGCAAAAGATGGCGCCAAGTGGCGTTGGTTGGTGTAAATGTTCAAGTTCCAAAAAGCAGTGATTGGTCCCCCATCCCAAGGGCCAAAGCTGGGAAAACGGGAATTGATGACAATGTCGTGAAGAGTCTGAGACGAGACGGGGTGCTGATTAAAAAAGCGCAGGAAAGAAAGTGAACCGTTGAAAAGAAAAAAAACCACGGCCAAAGCCGCGACAGCCCGGGAAGAAAAGAGAGTTTGGCCAAATTTGAAAATAAATACCAGGACAAAAAAGAAACCCAATCCGCTGAGAATATTGAGCCCAAAATCAAGGCGTAATCCTGCTTTTTCCAAAAGACCTGTCGCCATATAAAAAAGGGGGTGGTAACGGATGGGCTCTCCGGGAAAGAGGGGGTGCTGGATGGGCCAATTGCTCCCTAAAGAAAAGGAGCGGATGAGCGGCAAAGTGCTGCCAAAGTCACTCCAGAGTTTGTCTGAAATAAGAAAAGCCCCGTTCTTCCCATCATATGAGAATGTAGAGAACATGAGCCAAAAAGAAAAGGCAAAAGGCAAAAGGCAAAAGGCAAAAGTTTTGAGGCGGTTCACTGGAATAAATTGTAGCATCGAAATTGGTTATAATGCTGGTATGGAGCAAGATGCAGGGATAATTTTGCGGTGGTGGATGACACTGGCAGGTGTGGGGATAGCCGGGTGGCCAATTGCCCGGCGACTATTTTCCGGATGGACTGACCAAGGGTATTTTTTGGCTAAAGCCATAGGGATCGCCGGAATAAGTCTTCTGGTTTGGTGGCTGGGGAGCCTGCGGGTAATTCCGTTTACCTGGCCGGCAACGATAATAGCGGGGGGCGTAATTACCGCCTTGGGGATGTCCTGGCTGAAAAAGAGCAAGATGGATTGGAAAAGTGTACCGTGGAAAACAATTGCGGTGGAAGAGCTGGTATTTTTGGGTCTTTTGTGGGGGTGGAGTTGGGTCAAAGCCCATGAACCCTCGATTAACGGATTGGAGAAATTTATGGATTACGGATTTATGCGGTCAATCCTACGCAGTAACTTTTTCCCCCCTCCTGACATGTGGTTTGCCGGCGGAACAATTAATTATTATTATTTCGGGCACCTGATGACGGCGGTTTTGACCCGATTGTCGGGACTGGATCTGGTTTACACCTTCAATTTGATGCTGGCGACGTTATTCGCGCTGACGGCCACAATGAGTTTCGGGATTGGCCGGGAACTTCTAAAAAGATTACCCCGATCCTGGATGTTGTGCGGGGCGATATTTATCGGGTTTTTGGTAACCCTTTCAGGAAATCTGCAGACTATTTACGCTTTTACCAAAGGCTATTGGGCGGAAATACCACCGCCTTTTTGGACGATCTGGTCGGATTTTTCCTCGACAGATAATATCAGGGAAGGGTGGCGATCTTATTGGTATCCCAATGCTACCAGATTTATTCCCTATACTATCCATGAATTTCCCAGCTATTCGTTTGTGGTTTCAGACGTCCATGGGCACGTGCTGTCGATTCCCCTGGCGCTTTTGATGATTGCAATGCTGGTCAGCTTATTTGGGCAGGATAAAGGAAAACTTGAATGGTGGGAATTGGCGGTATACGGAACTGTCGCTGGAATGGCGTTTATGACCAATGCTTTGGACGGGTTAATCTACCTGGGGCTGATCATGATGCTTTCGATTATTACAAATCTCAAATCTCAAATTTCAAATCTTAAAAAAATTCCAGTGGCATGGGGAATAGTAATCCTGGCGTTCGGAGTAACAATCATACCGTTTGTGAGGAGTTTTAAATCGTTTGTGTCGGGGGTGGCGGTTAATTGTCCGCCAGCGGCTCTGGCTAATACCAAGATCGGACCGCTGATTTTTGAAGAGACGGAAAAATGCCAGAAGTCACCCCTGTGGATGATACTGGTGTTGTGGGGCTTTTTTGCGTATTGTGCGGTAGGTCTGTATTTACTGAAAGAAAACCCGCTGGAGAGCAGGAATAAGAGAATGCTTTTAGTGTGGGCTGTATTTTGTACAGGTTTGATTATTTTTCCCGAGTTTTTTTATTTTAAAGATATTTATCCACAGCATTTCCGCAGCAATACCATGTTTAAGCTGGGATACCAGGTGTTTATGCTGATGTCGATTTTGGCCGGATATACCATAGTCCAAATGCTCAGGGCTCATTCTTCAATGCTCAAAAAGGTGTTTCTGCTGGGTGTGGCACCGCTGGTATTTTTAGTGTCGATTTATCCCAATTTCGGGGTCAGATCATACTTTGAAGAGCTGAAAACTTACCGGGGACTGTACGGGTTGAACTGGATGGCCAATAAACTACCGGATGACCTGGCGGCGGTAAATTGGCTAAACGCTAACATTCCGGACAGTCAACAGCCGGTAGTTCTGGAAGCAAACGGAGACAGCTATACCGAGTACGAAAGAATATCGGCGTTTACGGGGCTGCCAACAGTGGCCGGATGGGTGGTGCATGAGTGGCTATGGAGAGGGGGTTATGAGCCAATCGCGGCCAGAGCCGAAGAAGTGAGGCAAGTGTATGAAGCTGCCGACGAGTACTCGGCCAGGACGGTACTTAATAAATATGACGTGGAGTTTATTGTGGTGGGGGGATTGGAGCGGCAGAAATATCCGCAGTTAAACGAGACTTTAATCCGCCAGCTGGCGACACCGGTGTTTGCCTCGGGAACGATAACGGTTTATAAAGTGGATTAGTTATTTGAGGTGGCCGGAAACGAAGTCGAAGAGGGATTGGGGGTCGTTATTTTTGGGAACCAGGACCCATTGGTTGTCGTGCTCGGGAGAAATTGGGGGGTGGTAGAGCTGGTCGGGCTCGGAGAGGGTAATATTTTTAAGGGGCTGGTTGCGGGCAGACAGAGCCAATCTGGCCAAGGCAAAATAGTGCTGAGGGGAGATATCCGTAAGCAAAGAGGATGAAAACAGGCGGTATAAGTCGCGATAGATGCGGGGGTGGCGCAAAACAGAGCGAGAGACAAGCTTAGCTCTGAAAGCAGAGATAACTTGCTCCTGGCGACGACTACGGGCAAAATCGGAGCCTTCTTCAGGATCAGGAGAATTTCTGGAACGGACGTATTTGAGAGCGGTACTACCATCCAGATGTTGTGGGCCTGCCTCAAAATGAAGGTGCTCATAACGACATGAATACTCAGGGTCACCGTCACAAGGGTCGTTTTCTTTTCCGGGAAGGGGATATTTATAGTCGTCAAACGTACGGGGGACGTTGATTTCCAGGCCACCGACAAGGTCGATGCCGCGGGAGAAAGTAGAAAAATTAAAAACTACCGCGAAGTGGACCGGCTGATTGATGATTTCGGAAACCGAAGACTTAGCCAGGGTTAACCCCCCGGCAATTCCCTGTTTTTGCTTGCCATAGAAATAAGCTGTGTTGATTTTGGCCCGGAGAGACGGGACCCAGAAATCACGGGGAAGTGAAATAAGCACCGGGCGAGCGCCATCAGTTTTAACAGAAAGCAATATCATAGTGTCAGTCAAGTCGGGCGCCTCATGACCGTCGCCACCGATACCTAAAAACAAGAAGTTGGTACGTCCGTTAGTGGAAGGCAAGGGAGAAGAGGAAATCAATCTGAGGTAGGACAACGGGGAACGAAGAAGAAACCAGGATAAGGCAATACAGGCAAAAACCAGCATTATCAGCAAAGCGCGCATCAGGGCCACCCGAGACAGGAACTGGCGCTTGAGACGGTTGATTGAAGTTTTGAATCTGGTAAGCTCCATTAGCATGGAGATTTTAAGGGAATTGAACCCGGCACAACAAGAGGCGGTTGTATTTTCCGGGGGTCCATTGTTGATTTTGGCCGGAGCGGGAAGCGGGAAAACCCGGGTATTAACCTACCGGGTGGCCCACTTAGTTAGAGATAGAGAGGTGAGATCTGAGAATATATTACTTTTGACCTTTACTAATAAGGCTGCGGGGGAAATGGCAGGCAGAGTGAGACGGATGTTGGGCCAAGATTTTTTGGGGTTCGGGGGCACGTTTCACAGCTTTTGCGCCAAGATAATCCGACGTTACGCCGATGAAGCCGAGGTGGACAGGAATTTCGTGATTTTTGACGAGGCAGATCAGCTGGAAACCGTCAAGCAGGCATTAAGCCTTTTGAATATCGACTCAAAAAGCGTCAGACCGGGAGCAATACTGGGGGCGATTTCGGGGGCAAAAAACGAGCTGGTGACCCCGGCTGATTATGCAAATTATGCCCGGGGAACTTTTACAAAGACGGTAGCCCGGGTCTATCCGGTATATCAACAGTTGCTGGCGCGGTATCGGGCGCTGGATTTTGATGATTTACTGGCCCGGACAGTTAAACTGTTTAAAGAGGTTGATGATGTTTTGGATGAGTTAAGAGCGCAGTTTCGATACGTGTTGGTGGACGAATATCAGGATACAAATAAAGCTCAGTATGAAATCACAAAAATGCTGGGGCAAAAACACCGTCAGCTGACCGTAGTAGGCGATGCGGCACAAGCAATTTATTCCTGGAGAGGAGCAGACTATAGGAATTTGTTACTTTTAAAACAGGATTTTCCCGATCTGACGATCGTCAATTTGGAGCAGAATTACCGGTCAACACAAAATATTTTAAGCGCGGCAAATAAGGTAGTGGCTAAAAATAAAAATCATCCGGTGCTAAAACTGTGGACGGACAGGGGAGAGGGAGAAAGAGTGAGTATTTACGAGGCGGAGAACGAGATTGAGGAAGCCCGATATGTGCTTGAACAAGTGCTCAAAGCTCTTGGCTCAGGCTCAAATTTTTCTGATTTCGCAGTTCTGTATCGGACAAACGCACAGTCACGGGTACTGGAAGAGGCGCTTTTACACGCGAGTATCCCCTATTCGCTGGTGGGAGGAGTAAGGTTTTACGAAAGGAAAGAAATAAAAGATGTGCTGGCGTATTTGCGATTGATTGTCAACCCGGAAGATGCGGTGGCCAGGAAAAGAGCGGAAAAAAACGGAAAAGCCCGCCTTGCCAGATTATTAGTCCATAGTTCGTGGTTCGTAGGTAAAAATACCTTAGATATCTTGGACGAGATGTTGAGAGTGACGGGATATTTGGAACAGTATGAGGAGTTAAATGAAGAGGATGCGGCAAGACTGGAAAATATTAAAGAACTAAGAAGTGTGGCTGCCCAGTTTCCCAATTTGGTAGAGTTTTTGGAGCAGGTGGCGTTGACGGAAAGAGAGAGTAAGAGGCCCCACTCCGCTGAAGCTTCGCGGGGCAGTGGTGCCGTGACATTGATGACCATACACGCGGCGAAGGGATTGGAGTTTAAGCGGGTATTTATGGTGGGAATGGAAGAAGGATTATTTCCCCATTCCCGGGTACTTATGAACCACGAAGAAATGGAAGAGGAACGCAGACTGTGTTATGTGGGAATGACCCGGGCTATGGATAAACTGCACCTGACCTATGCCCGGCGGAGGCTGTATTTCGGCACGCGGGCAAACAATCCGGTATCGAGATTTGTGGCGGATATTCCGGAGGAGTTGATTGAAAAAGAAAATCCCTTTCAATCTTTCCGTTTGCCTTCAAATACTGTTCGTGGGCGGATCACGGAGCGATTGGACGGGGCAAGCTGGGGTTTTGATGAAGAGGGCAATTGGAAATGGAAACCCGATTAGGGCAATTTTATAGCTTCGGTGGTAATATGTGGGCCAAATGACAATAAAGGAAATCGACAATGGTGGAGTGGAGGGAAGATTAAAGCCAGATGAAACAAAACTTTTTGAAGTAAGATGCACAACCTGTGATTTACCGCTTTTTCCGGGTATCGGCACGATTTATCCACTGATAATATTGAAGGGGCAAGAACGACTCCAGTGCGCAAGATTAAATGCTACCTTACATGAAAAACGTTTTGGAAAGAATCACCAAATAGTAATCGAGGAAAAGGATCGCAAAAAGATATAATCATACAAGCATGGAGGTAGGTAAGAATTCCTGGAATTTGCAGGTAAGTCATCCTTTGCAGAGTTGGGAGTGGGGGGAGTTTAGAGAAAAAAGGCAGCCGGTTGACAGGATAAACGGGATGCTGGTGGTATGGACGAAAATAAAATACACACCATGGTGTTTTGGATATATTCCCATGGGGAAATGCCCCACGCAGGAGGATTTGGATCGGCTTAAAAACTTGGGTAAAAGGCGAGGGGCTATTGGGATTAGGCTCGAGCCGAATATAGTGCTCAATGCCGAGCAAAGCTCGCGCATTCGCGAACAGTGCTCAGTGCTCAAAAGACTTCCGAAGGGGAGGTCGTTGTTTAAACCAAAAACTTTTTTAGTTGATTTAACGAGAAGTGAGGAAGAGTTACTGGCGGTGATGCATCCGAAGGGCAGGTATAACATTAAAGTGGCCCAAAAACATAATGTGGGGGTAAAAGAGGACAACTCGCTGGAAGCACTGGAGCAATACCTGGAGTTGATGTTTGGGGGAACGGCAAAGAGGCAAAAAATTTATGCCCATAGCCGGGAGTATCACCGGCAGCTCTGGGAAGCGCTGCATCCGGCGGGAATGGCAACATTATGGATAGCAAAATGGCAGGGAATAATTTTGGCAGGAGCTATGATTTTTAGATTTAAAGACACAGCTTATTATGCATACGGGGCTTCGGCTTTGGATCATAAAGAAGTGATGGCCCCGACGCTGCTTTTGTGGGAAACAATACGCCGGGTAAAACAGCAAGGCTGCAAAATATATGATCTTTGGGGGGCGGAAGAGGGGCGGGGTTTTTCGCGATTTAAGGAGCAGTTTGGGGGAAAGCTGGTGGAAATGGCGGGGACTTTTGACTTACCCGTAAATCCGGTGCTTTATCCCCTATTTAAGCTGGCAGAGGGAGTGAGATGGAAAGTGCTACGGATGTTGAAGTAAGAGAAGACATCAGGCAGTCGGAGGAATACGGAAGGTATATGGAGAGGATTGGGTGGAAAACGATTCAATTCAATAAATCTCAAATATTTATCAGGAGATTAGGGCCGGTGAGTGTGGCCAAGATGCAGAGGGGTAACTTATCTCTTCCGGCAGGATAATTGGCCTCTTCTGGGGACAAAAACGCTGAGAGTGGACTTAAGTCGGCCGCTGGGGTTGATAAGACAGTCGTTTAAGAAAGACGCTAGATACTGCCTAAGGCGGGTTCATGGTTCACCGTCTAAAGTTTCTAAAAACCACTTTGAAGATTTTTACCAAATTTGGAAGAAGTCGGGAAAAATCAAGAGGCTGTGGATTCCGTCGGAAAGGAGTTACCAAGCCCTGGTAGAGGTGTTTGGGGAGAAAGCTTTCTGTGTGACAGTAAACAACCTGGCGGGATGCTTGGTGCTGACGCATGAGAGAACCGCTTATTATTATTATTCGGGAGCATTACCGGAAGGAAAAAGATTCAATTTGCCGTATTTAGTAGTGTGGGAAGCGATGAAAGAAGCAAAAAAAAGAGGCTGTAAACAGTGGGATTTTGAAGGAATTTATGATTCCAGGTGGCCGAATAAGGGCTGGAGAGGTTTTTCGCATTTTAAGAAAAGTTTCGACGGGATAGAAGTGGAGTTTCCCGGGTGTTTTACTAAGTGGATGTGGCCGTTCCCACTAGGTCGCAGAGTATTTTGAAATCGCATTTCTGGCAAATAGTGGAGCCGGAGCAGAGAAAATCGGAGTGAGAGATGTCACTGGCATAAGAGAATATTTGCTGTTTGGCCTGCTCAAGCTGGGCGGGGGTTCTGACTACGGAGACTTTCTTACGCTCTTCGAAATAGAAAAGCGAGAGAATGACTTCCTGGGGCTTTTTTCCAAACGGGAAATGAGGGATAGAGGTCGCAGCCAAAGCATAAAATGAAAGCTGAAGATCAGTTTGGGCCTCCTTGGGTGTCAAGCTTTTGACGCTGGTTTTGTAGTCGATGATTTCAATTTGGCCGTTGGGAAGTAAATCCACCCGATCGATTTTGCCGCCGATTTTGAGATGTTCCAAAGGAATAGTAAACGGTTCCTCGAGTTTTTCCGGCAAATGCTGGGGGTCAAATTGAGTGTCAAGATATTCCTGCAAAAACCGGAGGCCTTTGGCTTGATAGGCGGCAGCGTGTTTGGGATTTAAGTAACCTTCGAGACTGAAGTTGCGCAAAAATATGGCCTGGATATCCGGCGATTGCCCTGATTTTACCTGGGCGTAAAAGTCCCTAAGCGTCCGGTGAACAGTGTTGCCAAAACTGGAGGCTGCGGAGGGAGGAGAAGGCAGTTTGAGCAAATACTTGGCTTTGTAATGCAGTGGGCAGTCGAGAAAAGTCTGGATCTGGGTGAAACTTAAGTAGTTGATGGTTTGTGGTTTGTGGTTTGCGGCAGCCGTTTTGTGAACGGAAAATGAGGGTTTGTCCCAGTCGAGAAGTGATAATTGATTTACAATTTTTGGTTCTCTTTCGGCGAGCTCAGGACCGAGGGCCTCGGAGATGAAAGGGGAAAGCTTTTTGGTCCGTTTGCCTTCGCCATAATAATCGGCGCCGGTAAAAAACAGCCGGTCACGGGCCCGGGTCATGCCAACGTAAAATAAACGGCGTTCTTCCTGCAAATGAAAGTCACCTGAGGGTAAAATTTCTTTAATAAGCTCATCGGGGACGGGAATCTGTTCACGGCGCTGGGTGGAAGGGAAGCGCTGAGTAACCAAATTAACCAAAAACACGGCAGGGAATTCCAGGCCTTTGGCAGAGTGAATAGTAAGTAAATTAACAGCGTCATTTTCGGTCCAGTCCATGTTTGCAGCCTGGGGGGACTCCCCTATCTCGGCGGATAAATCGAGCCAGTCAACGACGGCAGAGACTGAGGCGTCGGAGTGTTCTGTTTCAAAGGCCTTGAGGCGATTAAAAAAACGGGTAATGTTTTCCGCTTTTTGGGCGTCGATGGGAGTCTGATATTTAAGAATTGCCGCAAGTAGTCCTGTACTTTTAAGAAAATAGAAGAGGATCTGGCCGGCAGTCTCTTTGGGAACGAGAGCCAAGTGGCGTTGAACAATACCGACAAGTTGTTTGAGGGTGTCTTTGGTGTCAGAGGCAACCAGGGGTAAAGGGATATTGACCGGGGTTGGAGAGAGGCCGGAAAGATGCTCGCAGGCCTCGAACAAATGTAAATTGGCCCGTTGGGAAAAATTGCTTATGCTGGCCAAATCCCGGGGAGAAAGAGCAAAAAAATCCATAGCCAAAACCCGATAAAAAGAAGGATCGTCTTCAAAGTTGTAGAGAACCCTCAGGTAAGCGATGAGGTCTTTGACTTCCGGCTGATGGAACAGCCGAGCGGGACCCAAAAATTGAGAGGGAATCCCATGCCGGGACAGGGCCCGGGTGAAAGGCTCGGAATGGGCATTAGCCCGGACTAAAATAGCGATGTCCTTATACGTTAATTTGGAGCTGGGGGTGAGTAGTTCATTAATTTTTTTAGCCACTGCTTCGGCTTCGTTTTCCACCCGATCGGAGTGGATAAACTCAATTTTTTCACCCCTGTCTTTTCTGACGGCGACCAGTTTCTTGACGATTTTTTCTTTGACCTCCAGGCGGTCCGGGTTGTTGTGTTGGATCAGATCATAGGCCCGATCCAGAATTTCCTGATTTGAGCGATAGTTTTGGGTAAGAGTAATAAGTTTGGCGTCAGGATAGATACTTTTAAATTGAATTACGTTACTGACAGCGGCTCCGCGCCAACGGTATATCGCCTGATCGTCGTCAGCTACAACAGTTAAATTGCGGTGGCGGCCGGCCAAGAGGTTAACAAGCTGATTTTGGGCGTAGTTAGTGTCCTGGAATTCGTCAACCAAAATATATTTGAATTTATCCTGGTAATTTTTAAGAATGTTGGGACGGGAGCGGAAAAGGCGGAGAGCATAAGCGATGAGATCGGCAAAATCGAGAACATTTTCCTTGGCTTTTATGTCGGTGTACGAGCGATACAGGCGGGCCAGCTCGAGCGATTTGGCTATTTCCAACTTGTGGGTATCACTTTTGGGTTTTTGGGACCGGACCCATTTTTGATATTCCTCGGGGGAGAGATCTTCATCCTGGAGGCGGCTGAAGTGGGTAAGAAGTCCGGCGATAAATTTAGTGGGATTACCCAAAGGGCGGAAGTAGTCGAGTTCGAGGTCAAAAAGGCGGCTGCGCAAAAGGGATGTGGCACTGGTCTCAGTTAACAATTTGTAATCCGGAGAAAGACCGATGTGCAAGCCTTCATCGCGCAAGACCCGGTCGCAAAAAGAGTGAAAGGTCATAACCCACATCTGGGTGTAACCGTACGGCAAGGCCTGGTCGATGCGTTCCTCCATCTCCCTGGCGGCTTTTTCTGTAAATGTCAGGGCTAGAATCTCCTCCGGTTGAGCCAGGCCCGCCGAGATGAGATGCTTGACCCTTTCGGTGATAACGGTGGTCTTACCGGTGCCAGCGCCGGCGATTATCAGTAGGGGTCCGGTGCCGTGCCGGACTGCTTCCAACTGTTGGGTATTAAGTTTTTTTTCGGTAGCCATGCAGCTCATTATATAATGCGGATAATGAAGATTTGCGGGCTGGATGAGGCGGGGAGGGGGCCGCTGGCAGGTCCGCTTGTCGCAGCCGCCGTTGCTCTAAATCCCAAAATCAAAATCTCAAATCTCAAAGATTCGAAAAAATTAAATAAATTACAGAGGGAAAGGGCGTATAAAGAAATTATTAATTCCGGGGCGGAGGTGGCGGTGGAAATAATCTCGGCGAGGCAGATAAATAACCAGGGAATAGGGTGGGCGAACAAAGAAATATTTAGGAGATTGATTAAAAAAATTGAAGCGAAAAAATATATAGTTGATGGTAATTTGAAGTTGGGGAGAATTAAAAACAGTCGAGTTAAGTGCGTGATCGGAGCGGACAGGACGAGAAAGTGCGTGATGGCAGCCTCTATCGTGGCCAAAGTGACACGGGACAGGCTGATGCTGCAACTTCATAAAGAGCATCCGCAATACGGCTGGAAAATAAATATGGGGTATGGAACCAGCCATCATGTGGAGGCCATTAGGGAGCACGGAATGGTCAAGTATCACCGGAGTGTGTTTGTGACGACAGTGTTGAGAAAAACTATCGACCGTTTCGCTTGATTATTTGGCGAAGGCGGGAGAGATTTTCCGGGCTAGTCGTGGGGACATGATGGCCATTATTGATAATAACTCCGATGGGAATATCTGCTCGTTTCCTGCGACCGTTTTGGCGCTGTTGCCACTTGCGGAGGGTTTCCTGCCAGGTGTGGTTTTTCTGCCTGATAACCCGGAAGGGAATGAAATGATCGGTTTCTCCCGAAAAAGCCATTTAATTAATTAGAGGTTACTTCCCGGAAAAAGAAAAGGCTGCAATATCGGATGAGAAAGTGTTACTATGGAGGTTGCGCTCTGATTTTATGGACTATGTGGCGATAATGAGGAAAAGCTGGGGAATGACAGCGAAAATTCTCTCCGGGGAGAAAACGATCGAGTCAAGGTGGTACATAAACAAATCTGCTCCGTGGGGAAAAATCCGGGCGGGAGATACGGTTTACTTTAAAAATGCCGGGGAAGCAATATGTGGAATGGCGAGAGTAAAAGGCGTCGAACAATTTGAGAGCCTAAATCCTGAAAAAGTGCGGGCTTTATTGGATAAGTATGGCGCGGAAGTTGGAAAATCCGGAAAGGATATACCCAACGTATTCCGGTTTGCAGCCGTAAACAGCGCTGGTTATATATCCGTTAACTCTCGTTTGGTTGCAAACTCGAGTACGACGGCTATAGAGCCGTTTGGGATAAACAAAAAGGGGTTCGGGATAATGGCTGGGTGGATTAGTGTGGAAGATGTCGAGAAGATTAAAGCTCCACGAAATTATAATCTTTAAGTGCGGGGTCAAGGCCAGAGTAGAAGTTACGCTCCCAGGCGTGATTTTTAAGCTCGGCCAAAAGTTTTGCTGATAGTTTGCGGCCGTCGGAAACAGAGGTGTTTGATTTAACGTATGAAACTTTACGCATACCGGGAATAACGGTGGAAACAGCGTCCCAGGAGAGGAGGTAACGCAGGGAAAGCTCGACTAAGTCTTGGGCTTCGTTGCCGAGCAATTTTTTCAGGGCATTGGTGCGAGAAACTAGTTGGGCTAAGTGATCCGGGTTGAAGTATTGCCGGCGGAAGTCGCCATCAGAAAATTGGGTACTGGTCGTAAACTTGCCGGTTAGACCACCTTCATCCAAAGGCACACGAGCAATTAAACCGATGTTATTTTTGGCGGCATAGGGCAAGAGTTTTTCGGTGGGTTTTTAGTGAAAGATGTTAAAGATGAATTGAATAGTAGAAATTAAGCCAGTATCAAGGGTTTTAAGGCAATTAGAAGGTTGGTAATCATTAACGGATATACCCCAATATTTGACTTTTCCGGCTTGGGTAATTTTCTGAATGGTGGTTTTCCAGTCATCGTTATCAGCAAAGTCATCCTGCCAGACGTGAAACTGCATAAGATCAATTGTCTCCAGCCCAAGACTGGCGAGGGAGTCGTCAACACATTTAGTAATCCATTCGGGAGGAAAGATTTCGGAGATAGGAACACCTCTGAAGGCCGGCCAGGTCCAATTTTTGGGAGGCACTTTGGAAGCAATAATTAGTTGGTCCCTTTTATTGGACTCCAGGAGAAATTTACCAATTAACTCTTCCGAGCGATGACGGCCGTCGGATTCCGAATAGCCATAGCCCCAAGCGGTGTCGACAAAATTGCCGCCGAGTTCAACAAATTTATACAGTGATTTGAGGCTTTCAGAAAGATCGGTCCCCACCCAGCAGTCGGGGTCGTCTGCCAGTTGCCAAGTGCCAATGCCCACTTCGGAAACTTTGAGACTGGTTTTGCCAAGAGTACGGTACTGCATAATTTAAATCGGTGAAACTTCTTCAGCTTCTTTTTTCATTACATAATCAACGCAACTATAACCGCCATCGACCACGATTGTGGCACCAGTTATAAAACTGGCTTGGGAAGAGATGAGGAAATAAACAACTTCAGCTATCTCTTCTGGTTTTGCTAATCGACCTAGGGGGGTTAGTTCTGCTGCCTGTCGAGAGGAGGGTAAGAGCATTCCTCCACCGGTGTCGACCCAGCCCGGGGCGATGGCGTTGACCCTGATATTTCTTTTACCAAGTTTTACGGCCAGGCTTTTGGTGAGGTTGTTGAGGGCTGCCTTAGTTGCCGAGTACGCTAAACTACTAAAAGACCCGACAAAACTGTCTGTGCTACTAATATTCACGATTGATCCACCCTTGTTTATGTTTGACAGTAGGCCTTCGGTTAATAAAACGGCAGGGGTGAGATTGGTAGCAAGAGTTTCGTACCAGATATCAATATCTATTCCTTCTGGAGGTTCGAATTTAATGATTCCGGCGTTGTGAATTATGGCATCGAAGTGTCGAGTTTTTACAGTTTCTAAAAATCTCTTGATTTGGGTATTTTTACTTAGGTCTACGACGTGCATTTCCAAATTGGGAAGAGATCGGGGGTGAGTAGATCCTTTGTGAATACCCACAACTGAGTATCCTTCCCGGATAAGTTTTCCGGTTATGGCTGCACCTATACCCCGACTGGCCCCGGTGACTAAGGCGGTTTTTCTCATAAACTAGTAGACCCTCCCGGGCCAATTTTGAGTTTTTTGGCTTGGGACCAGACGAAATCAAACATTTGTTTTTGCATTTTGGCGAGGTTGGGATTGCGGATTTCGACACAGAATATATGGCCGTTTTTGTAGCTGTATAAGGCAACTGTGTCGTTGTATACCAGGGTTTCGATATCTATTTTTAATGTTTGCGGATTAATATACCGGCAATCCCAGAATTTTTTTACAAATTCTTCCACTTGGGTCCAAGGATCCTGTGAGTCGTGATTGGTGATTTCCCTGACCTTGATTTTCTTATCGACAAATATTTTTCTGACCTTTTCGCTGAAATCATAATCCAGAAATGAGGACATTGTTCCAATTTCAAAGATTACCAACTCGTTTTTAGCTGTAAGAGAGTTGAGAGTGACCTGTTTTAATCCGTCTTGCCCGCTGTAGTTTAAAACGGTGGATTTTGAATCTGCGGGTATGAGGTCGGAGTACTCATTAAGAAGGTCGGGGAGAATATTTTTAATCTGGGGGGTGATGGAGGATGTCATACAGGTTTGATTTTACTACCAATGAGGTATTTTTGGCTTAAAGGCGGAGGTAGGCGCTCGATGGCATAGCGGAGGGTAGTGCGGGGGAGTAAGTTTAAGTTCAAGTCTAAGAAATCAGTCAGGGTCTTTTGGCTGCAGCGTTTGCCAACTTCGCGGAGCATCCAGCCGACGGCTTTGTGGATAAGATCGTGTTTGTCAGACAACAGTAATTTGGATATTTGAAGAGTGGGTTCAGGACGGCCTTTATAAATAAAGGCGAACGTGGAAAGAATGGCGATGCGGCGTTCCCATAGATTATCCGATTTAACCAGTTTGAATAATATATCTGAGGGGTGATCCATGATAAATTCACCCACGATTTTGGGGGCGGTTAAATCCACCAGATCCCAGTTGTTAATATATTTAGTGTTGTTTAAATAAAAGTCATAAATTGCCTTCGGGTTATTAGCGAACTGATGAACAAGAATTAAGAGGGCGATCAGCCGTTCTTCGTGAAACTTGGATTTGAGAAGAGTTTGGATTTGCGACAATGGCAGGTTTTTGTATTTACGGGCAAGAACGCGGGATTGGGGGACGGTTAGCCCTAAAAATATATCGCCTTCTCCGTACTGACCCGGGCCGGTCTTGAAAAACCAGGCAGAAGTCTTGGCCCGTTTGGGATCCGCCAATCTCCTAATTTCTTTCTTAATGTTTCCTATCATGCGGGTCGAAGTTTTTCTTGGAGAGGGTCTGATGTAACAAATTCAATAGTTTTGGCTTCTGCTTCGTCTAAATTGGAAATGCCCAATAGATGGTCGTATTCATGCTGAATTAGTCTGGCTACAAAACCCGAAAATTCCCGTATTTGTGTTTTTCCTGTTTTATCCTTCCATTGCATACTTATTGTATCAGGTCTTTTAATATCTGCCCACATTGTGCCACAGCTTAAACATAATTCACGGAAATAATTTAGTTTTTTCGATTTTGAAATTATTTTCGGATTGATATAGATTTGAACCTCATTGTCAAGATAGGTTACGAATACAGATTTGGGGATGTTAATTTGGGGAGCAGCCAGTCCCCTGCCGATTCCGGTAGTTTTCCGATACTCAATTAATATTGAAACTAATCTTTTTCCAATTTTTATACCTTCTTTAATAGTTGCCGGTTTTGTTTTTTTTCGTAGAATCGAATCGCCTAAATAACGAAAGTCGGGGAATTTTTCGGCGATTTCTAAAAATAGCTTTGTTCTTTTTATGACTTGGATTCTATTCACAATGGAATTATACCCCGACGGTTATTTTTCAACTCGGTAGTGAAGCTGGAGGGTCTGAGAATTGAGATTTTTTGTTTCTATGAGTTTGAGGTGGTATTCGAAGTCGGCAGGTAAAAATAAGGGCATGCCCTGGCCGAATAAATATGGCTCAATGTCGAGGTAAATTTCATCAACTAAGCCTTCTTTGGCAAATGAGGCCCAGGTAGTATGCCCCCCAACTACGCAGGTTTGCGATAATCCAGATGCGGTGATGATTTTTACAGCTCCTGATGGGCCTTCGGCGACGACTCGTACATTCCGGCCAGGAAGGGACAAGTCGGGGCGGGTTGTGGATAGGACAATGGTCAAGCCGTCAGGCAGGGGATATTGCTGTGGGGGAAGAGTTTGATACTCTTGGAAAGTCCGTCGGCCCATGACAATGGAGCCGATTTTTTGACAGGTAGTAGAGAAAGATCGGAAATCTTCTGGAGACACCCAGTCGATGTTACCGTCTGTTTTGGCAGTCATCCCATTTGCGGTAATGGCGGCGTAGAAAATTACTCTCATGCGTTGGTATTATAATCCATATCATGGCGGATTTAGGATACCTTATTTCTAAATTGGAAAATGGAGATTGGTTTGGTGGGGGAACTTGGGAATTTGATTGGTATCTAGATCTGATATTTCTTGAGGAAATGGCCTATGGAACAAAACCTATCCAAATGTCTTATGAACAACCGATAATTGGTGATGAATTTTTGAAATGGTCAGGTGAAGAGCAGTTAAGAATAAAATATAAATATTTTTTTAATAACAAAGAAGCAGTTTTGGATCTAATAGAGTCGCAAAAAAGGATTTTGAATAAAGCTGGGCAAGAAATTGCCCATTTGGAAAATATGGATTTAAACTATAAACGTTATCGAACCGTTCAAGGTGAATTGTCACAATTAATGGCTTCAGTATCGGTAATATTCGATTGGGTGATATCAAACCAAGTATCGATATTGACAGAAAAATATAAGGCTGATCTGCAGGATGTAACAAATTATGTGACGGCAATGTCTGCGAAAACGGTACTTAATGAAAGCAATAATAAATTAATAGGTTTTTTTAATGACAATAAAAGTGCTTTTGAAAACTCAGCTTTTAAACTAACCGGTATGGGTATTAATATCCGCCAATGGTTAAAAGAACATGCAGACAAATACGGCTGGTTGAATACCGGGGAAAGAGGTTCGCATGAATGGTCCAAAAAAGATTTTTTGGAACAAATGAAAAATTTAGTTGAGGCCAACAATAAATATCAAGCGATAAGCTTAAATCACCAGTTACAAAATGAGCTTTCACCCTTAATAACTATTAACACTTATGACAATCAGGCTGCCGATTACCAAATTCATATGGATTATTTATTTCAAAAGTTTCTAAAAAAAACTATGAAGGGAGACTATGTGGAAGACATTGTCCAAAATTTATCCTTTAGCGAGATAATATTTATCCTTGAAAGGAAGAAGTCTATTACTGATTTTGGGAGTAGAAGAAATAATTATTTGAGAGCTGCTTGGCCGATTAATGGACGTTTTGAAACATATTATTTTGAAAATTATGGTGAGTTTAAAAAATTAAAGGCCAAAATATCTAAACAGGTATTTAGTGATCAGGTGCAGGGGATGGTGGCCTGCAGGGGTAATGTTGAGGGGGTGGTTAAAATCATTAAAGTGGCTAAGGATCTTGACAATTTTGAGTCGGGTCAAATAATGGTGGCTGAAAAAACTCAGCCAAAATATGTGATGGCAATGGCTAAAGCAGCTGCTATTGTCACAGATATTGGAGGAATTACTTCACACGCGGCAATTATCTCAAGGGAGTTCGGAATACCTTGTATTGTGGGTACAAATAATGCGACCAAGGTTTTAAAAAACGGAGATTTTGTCGTAGTCGATGCAATTTTGGGAACGGTGCAAAAGAAATGATACTATTTTTCGAGTAGGGTCGGTTTTTCTTCGCCTGTTAACATGTTGGTTTGGGAGAGTTTTTGGCCCAGAGTGGTGAAGCCGCCGGAAACCTGGCTCATTTGGTTGTAGGCGTTGGTGAGGTGGCGATTTAGAATACCCAGGTTATCTTCGACTTTGGAATAATCTTTTTGGATGGCCCTAAGGAGGCGAAAAACTTCGCGGGATTTAGTTTCCATTTCTTTGCCCTGAAAGGAAACCAGCAAAACCTGTAAATGCGCATAAAAGGTGGTCGGAGAGACAGGATAAACCCGCATAGACCGGGCGTAGTCCATGAGATCCGGAGTGTTGGCGACTTCGTAGTAGACGGGTTCTGAAGGGATATACATGAGGGCAAAATCCATGGTTCCCTCCTGGGGGAGAATGTATTTTTTGGAAATATCCGAAACGTGTTTTTTGACATCGGAGGCAAAATCTTTTTTGGCTTGATTTCTTTCGCTTTCCGTCTCGCCTTTGACCATGAGATTGAAGTTTGCCATGGGAAATTTGGAATCGATACATAAAAGACCGGCGTCGGTTTTGAGGACCGCATCGGCTTTAACCCCGGACTTAAAGGAGTACTGCAAATGAAAAGCGTTTTTGGGAAAAGCCTGACCAATCATATCCGCTAAAACCTGCTCGCCAATATTGCCCCGGAGTTTTGGGCTTTGGAGAAAGTCCTGAAGAGATTTTATGCCTTTGCCTACTTCAGACATTTCACCTAAGTTTTTTTGGACGGAAGCTATGACTCTGGCAGCGTTGTCCAGGCGATCATTTAACTGGCGGGTGTTTTCCTGCAAAAGCTTGGCCACATCGGAGGAGGTGCCACGCATAGCTTCATTTAAGGTCTTGTTGGTAGCTTCGATTGAGCTTTGCATACTGGAAAGCCACTGGGTCAGAGTGGTATCGGGCTGGGGAGAAGTATTTGCGGCCCGACGAAGCTGCAGATAGAGAATGGCAAAACCGAGGGCGACGACTGCTAGAATAAGATAGATATCCATTGGGTAATTATATATGAGAGTGAGACAAAACAGACCGAGGGGAACGCTAGTGGTGATGGCGGTGATGGTAATAGGGTTGGGAGTATTAATCTGGAAAGTACCTCCGGAGAGGTGGTGGGTAGAAATCGGAGCAGTGGCGACTATGGGAGTAATTTTGTGGTTTTTAGGGGCGTGGATAACAAGGGCGAGAAAATGGGGATGGATAATCAGCTTGGCGGGGGTAGGGTGCTTGATTATGAGTAGGTTTCAGATTTTGGATTGGGTTACCGTGAGCCTGATGCTGGTGGCGGTGGGCTTGATAACTTTAATAAATTAAATTAGAGTGAGATTATGCAGGTATCGAAGCAGCTATTGAATCCGAATTTGGAAGCTCAACTGTACAGGATGTGGCATCAGCTGGTAGCGGATGTTAAAAATCCCGAGGAGGCAGAGACGGTGTGCCTAAGCCTGTTTTCTCAAACAGAATTGGTTACGATCGTAAAGCGTCTGGGAGTGGGATATTGGCTAACCAAGGGCAGGAGTTATGAAAACATCAAACAAAACCTGAAGGTGTCAAGCGCAACAATTGCCTCCATCCAGCAAGATTTAAAACAGCCGGGGTGGAAACTTATCCTTGTGAAAATTATGGCTGAAGAATGGGCTGCCAAGTGGGAGGGGAAGATTAAGGGATTGTTTAAGATGGGGGTCAGACAACAAAAACTCCCTCTTGATAAATAAGCTTTTTAGTACCGTCGGAAAGATAAGCAGTGACAGTGCGGCGGGTAGTAGAAATGATGTCGGTGTGAACCACAGAGTCGTTGAAACCGAGTCGAGTCCAGGCGGATTTGACCATATTGGCAGGGTTGCCGGTATACGAATCGTGGTAAGCGCTGCCTAAAGCAAGGTGAGTATTGCCATGGCGACCGGAAATGTTTTCGTCAAAAAGAGTCTCGGCCATAAATTTGGTAATACGGGAAAGACGTTTGTCAGTAAGAGAAAATTCGCCGATTTTATCCGCATTTTCGATGGCCAACATAGCCTTGAGGACCGGGTAATTTTGGGCGGCAGAGCTTTTGACCACGATCCCATCTTTAAATTGCAGTTTGATGCCGGTAATTAGGCTGCCGTAGCGGTACAGAGGCTGATTGAAATTTACCCAGCCTTCTGTACCCCGCCAGTCGGGAGAAATAAAAATTTCAAAACTGGGGATGTTGCGGCCGGAGCCGCCCAGCCATTTACGCTCGGTGCCGATTTTAACCCACAAATCAATATCGGGGCCAACAACATGGAGGCGATCGATTTTGAGAGAGTTAAGCCGGGTGCGGATGGCAGTATTCTGAGCCTGGACCCGACGCCATTTGGCAATAGGATCAGGATAATCCAAAAAACAGGCTTTGATAATCTGATCCCAGTAAGCCTTGAGACTTAAACCCGCCTCTTTGGCCATAGCCGGAGTGCCATAAAGGCCTAGGGTCCAGGTAAATTTGCCTTGATTTTCTTTTTGATCCAGCCAGTCTTTTTGGGGTTTGTAGCTTAAGGTTTTAGCCATAATCTTGGTAGGGTCAATGCCTTCCAGCTCATGCTTGTCGGTTTCGGAAATAATGCCAATAGAATGGTCGATCTGGTTGACCAGGCCGCGGATGTATTTTTGGGGGAAAAATTTGAGCTGAGCGGGTGAGGCCAGCTCGTAATACTGCCTCGTCACATCGTCAGGCTGATAAAAAGTCAGGGGGTGACCGCCGGAGCGCAAAATCTGATTGCGTAGGGCGATGTAGAGAGGCTTGGCGGACTCGCTGACGACCAGACGGACTACTTCACCTTTTTTGAGGCCTTTACCAGAATTTAAGGCGAAGTTAACCAGAACTTTGGCGTATTTATCCAAAATGGCTTGAGGTGGGGTAAAAGTTGCCATGGGCGGAGTATAGCATGTATAATCCGGACCATGAACGTAGACACCTCCATGATGATGGTTATAGTTTCCGTCTAAAGCGGAGGTGTTTTAGTGTATTTGACCCTCCGCGAGGAGGGTTTTTTAGTTAAAATCAAGCATATGAACAAAAAATTTTATATCACCACTGCTATTGACTACTCGAATGACGTAATTCATGTGGGGCACTCCTACCAGAAACTATTAGCTGATGTCCTGGCTCGGTACCATAGACTAATCGGTGATGAAACATATTTTTTGACCGGGACGGATGAACACGGACAAAAGGTGGAAAAAAGCGCTACTGAAAAAGGGATTGAGCCAAAAGAGTTTGTAGATAAAATTGCTGAAGAAGACAAAAGGGAGTGGAAAAGCCTGGATATTTCTTACGACAGATTTATCCGGACGACCGACGAAGACCATATAAAATTCGCTCAGGAGTTTTACCTAAAATCCAAGGCGGCCGGGGACATTTACTTATCAAAATATGAGGGATTGTATTGTGAGGGTTGCGAAGCGTATCTGGAAGAGTCTGATTTAGTCGATGGAAAATGTCCCTTCCACCCCAATAAAGAACCGCAGAAGCTAATCGAAGAAAACTATTTTTTCCGACTTTCTAAATACCAAAAATTTATCGAGGAGTTGTTAGAAAATAATCCCAGTTTTGTGTTTCCTGACAGTAAAAGGCGGGAGATATTAAGTTTTGTCAAGTCCGGATTGAGAGATTTTTCGGTAAGTCGAAAAAATGTAAAGTGGGGAATCCCAGTACCCGATGATCCGGAACACACGGTCTACGTTTGGTTTGATGCTTTGATAAATTATTTGACTTTCGGGGTGGAAAAAAATTGTTGGCCGGCGGATATCCATGTTTTGGGAAAAGATAATCAGCGGTTTCATGCAATTTTCTGGCCGGCAATGTTGAAAAGTGCAGGGTATGAATTACCAAAAACCATATTGGTACATGATTTTTTCAGCTTGAATGGACAAAAAATCAGCAAATCCTTGGGGAATGTGATTCGGCCGTCGGAACTGGTGGCTAAATTCGGTGCGGATGGGGTACGCTATTTCTTTTTGCGACATGGGCCGCTTTTGGGTGATGTGGACATTACCTGGAATAAGTTGGCAGAAGTCTATAACGCTGATTTGGCAAATGGTTTAGGAAACCTGGTTGCCCGGGTGGCGAAGTTGTGCGAGCGCACCAGTGCTCAGTACTCAGTACTCAGTGCTCAAGATAAATTTAGTAAAGAAATTTCAAAACAACTGGATAACTTCAGGTTTGATGAGGCGCTGAAGATAATATGGGGGTGGATATCCAAGACGGATAAAAAAATTGAGGAGGTGAAGCCGTGGGTACTTGAGGGAGAGAAGCTGAAGGAGGCTTTAAAGCCGTGGGTTGCAGAAATACGCAAAATCGCCACTTCATTACAGCCGTTTTTGCCGGGGACGGCGGAGAAGATTTTAGGGCAATTCAAGGGGCCAAAAATAGGCAGCAGCGCTCCCCTATTCCCTAGGATCAAGTAAAATCTACGAATGGGGTGGATTGACGCGCATTGCCATTTAGAGGACCCGGGGTTTGAGGGCGAGGTGGAGATGGTGATTAGGAGAGCCAGGGAGGCCGGAGTAACGGGAATGATTAACAGCGCCGGGAATTTGGAAGAGAGCCGGAAGGCAATTGAGACGGCCAGTAAGTATGAGGGGGTATGGGCAACCATCGGTGTTCACCCCGATGAAATTAACAATTTTCAATTTTCAATGTTAAGTCAATTAAAAAATTTAACAAATCATAAAAAAGTAGTGGCGATTGGGGAAACGGGGCTGGATTTTCGGGCGGATACAACACTCGAAGAAAAACAAATGCAAATAGAATTATTCAAGTTTAATATTGCGCTGGTGGTGGAGGCAAGGTTGCCTATCGTGGTACACTGTCGGAACGCGTTTGATGACGCGTTTCGAGTACTAAGTACTAAGTACAAAGTGCTAAGAGGAATACAAATGCATTGTTGGACGGGAAGCTGGGAGTGGGCAGAGAAATTTTTGGGATTGGGGTGTTATATGGGCTTTGGGGGAATGGTGACGTATAGGAAGAACGAGGAATTGCGGGAGGTGGTACGACTGATGCCGGAGGAGAGACTGCTTTTGGAGACGGACGCTCCGTATCTGGCACCGCAGGCGATGAGGGGGAGTAAAAATGAGCCGGCGAATTTAATTGAAGCGGCTAAGACAATAGCCCGGGAAAGAGAAATGAGTTTGGACAAGTTGGAGAAGATTACTACACAAAATGCCGTAAAATTGTTCAGGAGGATGCAGATATGACAGGAAAAGCGAGAAGACTTTTGGAAATCATGCCGGGATTTGTCAGCTGGAACATGATCTTGTTTCTGGTCTGGGGAGGGTACTTTTTTCCGATATTTACTTCTTATTTTATTTTGGCTTTTGATGTGTATTGGGTTTACCGGGGATTGTCCATGACTATCGCGGCTACCGTATCACACTTTAGAATGCGCGCGACGGAAGTGACCGACTGGATGCGAGAGGTAAGAGGATTTGGGGATTGGAAGAAAGTACGGCATATCGTCATGATTATGATAGCCAATGAACCGGCAGAAGTTTACGGCAGAACGGTAGAGGCGCTGGCGCGGCAGACATTTCCCACTGCGCAGATTGCCGTGGTTTTGGCAACCGAGGATAGATTTCCCAACGGGCGGGCGGGAGCGGAAAAATTGAGAAGAAAATTGGGGAAAAAATTCGGAGAATTTCTGATAACGGTGCATCCACAGAACATTACGGGGGAGATCAAGGGAAAATCCTCCAACGAGGCTTGGGCGTCGAGAGAGGCTAAAAGGATATTAGTAGACGAGAAAGGTTGGGATATAAAGTACATGACAATCACATCCAATGACGCCGATGCGATATTGCATCCCAAATATTTCGCCTGCCTAACTTTTAAGTTTCTGGATGATCCTAACCGATATGAAAGATTCTGGCAGCCGGCAATAGTATTTTATAACAATATCTGGCGGATTCCCGCCCCGACGCGGGTAATTAATACCATGTCCAATGTGTGGCAAATCGGCCTGTTGTCACGCAAGGACCGGCTGGTAAATTTTTCAAATTATACCGCCAGCCTGGCGATGATTGACAGGATCGGATATTGGGATACGGACGTAATTCCGGAAGATTATCGCATCTTTTTTAAGGCCTTTTTCAGATTAGGGGGACGGGTGGAAGTAGAGCCAATATTCCTGCCATCCAGCGCAGATGCAGCGGAGTCGACCAGCACCTGGAAAACTTTTGTCAACGACTATGAACAGAAGAAAAGATGGGCCTGGGGAGTATCGGACTTGCCGCTGTTTATCGAAATGTATTTTAAACAACCGGGAATTTCGTTTCTGAATAAAAACCTGAGGATGCTCCGGCTCCTGATCGACCATCTGCTATGGCCGGTAAACTGGTTTATCATCACAGTCGGCGTATCGGTGGTGACTTTGGTGAACCCGACGTTTAAGCGAACAGCACTGGGTTTTACATTGCCGCGAATTTCCTCAGGGATTTTGACTATAACTTTAATTTTTTTGGTGATTCTTCTGGTAATTGAGTTCCGGCAGAGGCCCCCAAGGCCTAAGGATGTGTCCAAATGGAAAGTGTGGCTGTCGCCCTTGGAGTTTGTGTTGATGCCTATCGCCGGATTTTTCTTTAACGCGCTACCGGGATTGGACGCTCATACCCGGCTGATGCTCGGCAAATATATTGAGTACAGGGTAACGGAAAAAGTGAAGTAGGTTAGCCACTGGAATGCGGGTTCATAGTTGATAGTTCGTGGTTCGTAGTTAATAATTTGAATAATGTGGAAGCGGGGTGTGAGCTGGGTGGTGAAACAGGAGTGGTTAATAGTGGTGTTGGTTGTGGTGGTAATACTGCGAATACCGAGTTTGTTTGAGCCGTATTGGTATGGAGACGAGGGAATTTACCTGACATTAGGCCAGGCGATGCGCAGCGGAGTAGAGCTGTATAAACAAATTCATGACAACAAGCCGCCACTGCTCTATGTGATGGCTGCCGCGGCGGGAGGAAACCTGTTTTGGTTTAAATTGATAACACTGCTATGGAATCTGGTGACGATAGCTGTGTTTAGCAAATTGGCAAAGAAAGTATTTGAACCGGGACGGAGAAAGATGAAGCTGGCGGTGTGGGTGTTTGCTATGGCGACTACCTTACCAGTTCTGGAGGGTAATATTGCTAATGCCGAGTTGTTTTTTTTACTACCGACGGTGTGGGCCATGTATTGGCTATGGGATAAAAACGTCCAAATGAAGTATATTATTGGGTCGGGCCTAGTTTTGGGAGTGGCGGCATTATTTAAAATGCCGGCTGTTCTGGAGGCGGGGGTATGGCCACTGGTATGGCTGGTAGAGGGGGATAAGTCGTGGTGGAAAAAAACTATAATATTAGCTATCGGGATAACAGCGGTAATAGGAGTAAGCGGTGTTTATTTTGCCTGGAAAGGGGCAGGCAGAGAATACCTGGTAGCGGCATGGGCTCAGAACCTACCTTATTTGTCCACCTGGAAGGCAGTCGGGGGCAGCGGAATATATGCTATTAAGGGCAGGATGGTAATTACCGCATTGGTTTTGACCCCAATTCTGGGATTGGCACGCAAGTGGGGACGAAGAGCTACCATCCTGGGGACGTGGGGGGTAATCACACTATTTGCGGCACTACTCTCCGGCCGGCCGTACCCTCATTATCTGCTGCAATCAGCAGGAGTGATAGCTATTGCCGCGGCAGTGATAATTAGAGGCAGCAGGGAAGAAAGGGTCATAGCCTGGGGTTTAAGCGGACTAACGATAGCCGCCTTTATAGGATTTAAATTTTATTTATACCCGGTGGCCGGATATTATGCCAATTTTGCCCGATGGGTAATAGGTACCAAAACTAGGTCTGAATACTTCGGCTGGTTTAACCCCCAAGTGAATAAAAATTACCAGATTGCGGGGGTAGTAATGGCCGGAAGCGGCGAGGGGGATAAAGTCTTCGTATGGGGGGACGAACCTATGATTTACGCACTGGCCAAAAGACTTCCGGCGAGCAAATACACAGTGGAATACCATATCAAGGACTTCCGGGCGCAGGAGGAGACAATTGCCGCCTTGAAACAAAATCCTCCAAAATATATAGTCAGTTTGGCGAACGAGGCGGAGTTGCCGGGACTGGCTGAACTATTGGACGGTATGTACCGGCTGGAAAAAACGGTGGACGGAGTAAGAATATACCGACTGTCGAGACTGAGTCTGTATAATTAGGATCTATGGATAAGGACTGGTGGCATAAAGCGGCGGCAAAACTAGTGAGAATTCAATGGATGATAACCGCCGCGGCGGCAGTAGGGAGCGTGGGGGTAGTCGGCGGCTGGTGGAAAGAAATCCCACCCGAAGTTCCGTTGTGGTATAGCCGTCCTTGGGGCGAAGAACAACTGACATCCCCAAAGTTTCTGGTTTGGCCGATAATTATGGTGGTGGTGGTTGGATTGGCAGCCCAAATGGCGGCGGCTAAATTGAAGCGGGAACCGACACTGACAACGATGGTCCTGTTCGGAGCGGCAATAGCGGAAATTATTTTGAGCCTGGGAATAATAAGGATCGTTCTGCTAGTAACTTAGATATGCAAGCCTGGGGAAGCGGATTCTGGTGGCCACTTTTGACTTCCTTCACAGCAGCAGGAATAGTCACAGGGTTGGTCGTCAAGTATGGAAAAAGGTTGGGAATTATGGATGACCCGGCAGTACATAAACACCCCAAGGTAGTACATGAACGGCCGGTGCCGCGGGGGGGAGGAATTCCGATTTGGACAGCATTAATAATCGGAACTGTGATTTTTCTACCTGATAATAAGCGGGCGTGGGGAGTGGTGGCGGGGGCTACAATTCTGGCCATAACCGGATGGTGGGACGACCGATGGGGAGAGAAAATGTCTCCGTACCTGCGGTTGGGCCTGAATGTGGCGGCTGCACTGGCGGTTATCGGGGTAGGGATCGGAATCGCCTATATAACTAATCCCTGGGGGGGGATTATCCGGCTGGATATGCCCCAATGGTGTTTCTGGCTGGGGGGGGAGAGACGGTGTATTTGGATAATGGCCGATTTGTTTGCGCTGGTGTGGCTGGTTTGGATGCAAAATATTGTGGGCTGGAGTAGCGGGGTGGACGGACAACTACCGGGGTTTGTGATTATTGCGGCAATAACCATTGCGGCTCTGGGACAAAGGTTCAGCGGAGATTTTGGCCAGTGGCCGGTGATTACGACAGCCGGGATTACAGCGGGAGCCTACTTGGGTTTTTTATTATGGAATTTCTATCCCCAAAAAATAATGCCCGGTTATGGAGGTAAGAGCCTGGCGGGATTCTTATTGGGAGTAATAGCTATTATGTCAGGAGCCAAAGTGGGCGCTATGGCCATGGTGTTGGCGGTTCCATTTATTGATGCCTTCTGGGTAATTGTAAAGCGATTGCGGGAAGGGAGATCTCCCGTCTGGGGAGGACCGGACCATTTACACCACTTTTTGCTAGCCAGAAAATGGGGAAGGAGGAAAATTGCAGTTTTTTATTGGGGGATATCTTTGGTTCTGGCGATCGGTGTTTTACAATTGAACGCCGGAGCAAAGTACTTTACAATGGCGGCAGTTGCTCTAATAATCACGGGGATGGTGTTATGGCTGCAAAATTGGTCGACCTACTCAAAACAGCGCGGCCCAGACAATGGGTAAAGAATCTGACTTTGTACGCGGCGCTGGTGTTTACGGGAAACATCTATTCAAACCAGGTGTGGGTAAGTGACTTCTGGGTGGTAACCGAGGCGGTGGTGGCCTTTACCGTCGTGGCCAGTGCCATTTACTACTTAAACGACGTGGTGGATATAAAGGCCGATCAGGCGCATCCATTTAAAAAGAGGCGGCCGATTGCATCCGGCAGAATTTCCCGGAAAACTGCAATGATACTTTTTGGGATAGGCTCGGTATTGGGCTTGGAATGGGCTTATAAACTGTCCCCTTTGTATTTTGTGGTAGTTTTTGGGTATTGGACTTTGCAGGTTTTGTACTCAGTGTGGTTGAAAAACGTGGAGGTCGTAGACGTGTTTGTAATAGCCTTGGGCTTTTTCCTACGAGTATTTGCTGGGGCAATAGTGATTAATGCTCACTTGTCGATTTGGTTTTTGCTGTGTGTAATTTCGACTTCATTATTTTTGGCAGTAGGCAAGAGAAGAGCGGAGCTGGCTATTTTGGCGGAACAAGCGACGGCGGTACTGCACCGGAAAGTGATGGGGAAATACTCAACGGATATTCTGGATGCATATTTGTCGATGTTCGCAACGGCGGCGTTTTTGTCCTGGGCTTTGTATACTTTTAATTTCTATGAGCAGCTGAGTCAGCTGGCAACCCCGATTCCGCTGGTTTTAATATCCCGAACGCTGACAATTAATAAGTGGCTGATGGCTACTATTCCGGTAGTACTATTCGGGATAATGAGATATATCCGGATAATTTATGACGGGTCCCGGGCTGAAAGCCCGGAAAGAGTAATTCTTAAGGATATTCCCCTGCTACTATCGGTGCTGGTGTGGGGAACGATAGTGGTAATAGTACTGTATTGGGGACCGAGATAACCTATTCGAATTTTTGCGCGTATTGGGATGAGATCCAACCGGAGGAAGTGGCCGGGAGAGAGACCTTGATCAACAACCAGCCGAGCTGGCTTTCCAGAAGAGGAAAGGCTTCTCCGGGTTTGACCTGGCCGATTTCCGGAGCTGAAGTCGACGGGGATGAACGGACTCTTAAAAAACCGGTGGGTGTAGAAGAAATGAGGACATAGGGGCGAGCCAGAGTGGGGGTAGGCGGGAGAGTGTTTTTGGGCTTGGAAGTAGGGGTAGGTTTGCCCGCTGGGGTAGCTGAAGGGGTACCAGTCAGAGACTGGTCCGGCTGAGCCTCCGGGGTGGGAGTAAGCTGATCGGAATTAAGTACTGCGAGTTTGACATTAACCGTCAACTTGAAGCCGGCGACGGCTTTGGCGGAAACGGTTCTGGAAGCATAATCAGGAGCAGAAATAACCAATTGATGATCTCCCGGGGAGACAGAAGCCAGAGAAAGCGGGGTAAGGCCCTGGGGCTGGCCGTCCAAAGTGACTGAGGCGGAATCAGGGCCGGAAGTGATAACACTCAGGCCCGAGGTTTTGCCGGGTTGAGGTTGGAGGCTGATTATTTCACCGGAAGATTGACTGTCGCTTTCGGCAAATTCCCGTTTGATGACGGTAAAGACCTGGTTTGTCAGCCGGACTTTGGTTTGATAAGTGGTGAGAGCCGGGGAAACAGAGTCGGGTATGAGTTTAACGGTAACTTCGCCGGGACGGAAAGTTTTTTCAAAAGGGGTCTGACCCATTTGGACATTATCGACAAAAACGGTAGCGGCAGGAGGAGTTTCGATCTTGAGGGCGGCGGTGGGTTTTCGGGAGCGAAGAAAGCTGACCGTACCGAAGGCAGCCACGGTGCCCAAGCCGGCGAAAATAAAAATCAGAGCGACGATCTTTTTGGGCGTCATGAAGCGAATAATACCATAAATTAGCTTGTAGTTCATAGCCGGAGAGGGGCAAATGGTAAAATTATGAAGCTTGATCCGGTAGCCAAGTAGTAAGGCAGGAGTCTGCAAAACTCCCATACGCGGGTGCAATTCCCGCCCGGATCTCAGGATATGGGATTAAAAGAAATAATTATCTCAGGCATCAGGAGATTGGCTTCCCAGGATAAGGGGGAAATGTGGTTTAGGTCGCTGAGTCCGGAGATAAGGCAGGTATTAATGAGCGGGACGGATGAAGAAAGGAGGAATGCTGTAGCGGCTATGGGGCTGGGGGTCCCGGCAGACGGATTGAGTTATGTGAACGACCTCAGGTCAACCGCCCACCCTGAAAGGCCAACAGGAAAAGGAGAAAGGATAAAAATTAGATAGCAGGTTGACTGGAATTTCGGAAAAGGGTGAGTTTGGCGAGTTCGGTGGCAAGGAAGTAAACCGAAGTGACTATGAAGAGAAATATGCTGGTTGTTTTAGAGATAGATGAAATATAGACCAGAGAAGATGAGAAAGATGGAGAAAAGTTTGTTGAACACAGTTAGGCGAGAAGTGTCTTCTCTTAAAACGTGAGGAATCCAGAGGGTAGAGATGAAAGTAAAAAGAAGCATAATAAAGGGCTGGATACCGGCTACTATGTAGACAAGCGGGGTTGAGGCCAAAGACAAAGCAAACGATTGAGAAAGGAGGGCGAGAGCTGCAAGTAAATTGGAAAGGGTGATAAGAATAAAAACGGGTTTGTGGTCACCAATGTGTCTTGAAAGACTACCGCGAGAGTGCAGGAAAAGAATGAGGGGGAAAGTAGCCAGTCCCGACCCCATGAATTGATAAGTGGCTGTGGTCCAGAAGCTTTCTTCTCTAACCACATAGCGGAAAAGAAGGCCGACTCCAGCATACATCAACCCGGCTAGAGCCATATACCAGAAAGCGGGCCTGAGCTTAAAAAAGCCAGATTCAAGCTTTTGGGCAGAGATAAGGAAACTACCGGCGAGGATTAAAAAGAAGCCGATGAGTTGTTTTCCAGATAAGACTTCATGAAGAAAGAGGGAAGAAAAGATTAAGACGTAAAGGGGCGAAAGCTGAAAGAGCGGAACAATACGGGAGGCGTCGTCAAGCCGAAGGGCGTAAAAGTAGGGAAGAATATAAAACAGAGCTAGTACTCCTGAAGCGATCAGAGCAAGCGTTTGGATAAAACCGATGTCTTTCAGACCGAAAAACAAGGCAAAGGAAATACCCATGAGGCCCATAATGGCGCCACTTAGAAGTGTCATGATCAACGGGTCGGAGATTTTTTTACCCAGAACAATCTTGTCTATGAAGACGGCGACGCAGTACAAAACCGGGGTGGCCAGGGCGTAAGCAAGCCAAGTCATAGAAGTTTAACTTCGATTCTTTTATCGGTTTTGGCTTCGGGGTCAAGGATATAGAAATGATCGGGAATGACTTTGAAGAAGCGGTAGGGTGCCTCTCCCGTAAATGATTCCGTCTTCATGGGAACGTAGGTGGTGTGATAATGTTTAAAAGCTTCAGGAAGCTCGTCGTCTGATAAAAGAAAGGCCTGTCCGCTGCCTTGGACGCCGTTGCCAGCGCCTTCTTTCTGTCGAGAATCGAAGATGGCAAAAGAGATAGTAGGGTTTTGGAGAAGGTGGCGGGTATGGAGAGAATCGAGTTGGGAGATGAAGTAGAAATTGTAGGTAACCGGATCGACAGCGTAGAAAAGCGGAGCGGTCCAGGGGATTTGGCCGTCAGTAGTCCCGAGAGTTAAATAAATGTTCTTGTTAATGATTTGTTTGGCAACTTTGGCCAGGTCCATGAATGAATTATAACTTGGAAACTAGCAAAATTTGAATCTGTGACCTATAATGTAATTATGGGGCGAGAGTTCTGGGATGTTGATCCTGAGGATAGGAGTAGATGGAATTCTATAATGAGAGAGGCTAGGTCGGCTTATATAACAGCTTATTGTTTGGCAGCTGGCGGAACTTTGTTACTGACGGGTGCGATTATGGAAATTTCTAAAGCTACAAAATCCGGGGAGATAACAGAGTGGTTGGCCGGGGGAGGTCTTCTAGTATTAACGGCTATTTTAGGTCTGGGTTCTGCCTCTAATTTTCACCAACATACCCGGCGAGTTTCCGAGGCAGATAAAATCAGGCTAGGAGAAACTAAGAAACAGAACGTCCGGGATTACCGAAAAGGGTGAGTTTGGCGAGTTCCGTGGCCAGGAAGTAGGCGGCAACAAGAGCGAAGATAAGTAGTAAATGAGGGAGTGTGGGGGGAACAAAGCTGAAAGTCGAGCTTAGAGGGGTAAAGGGGAGGACAAGAGCTGTGGCGGCAGCTGTAATTGAAAGATAAAGCAGGGGGCGGGAAGGAGTAACACCTCTGAAAAAAAACCCAGGGGTACGAATTGAAAAAAGCAGGGCGAGTTCGGTCAGAGTGCTGCCTATAAACCAGTTGGTACGTAAAACTCCGGGAGAAATACGGTGGAAAAGGGCAAAGAAGGCAAAATCATCGAGAGTGCTGATAGCACCTAAAATAACGGCTGCCATTATGAGGCGACGAACGTCAAAGCGAATGGGTCGAGAAACTTCGGAAGCGGGAACGTGGTCAGTAGCGATAGATATCATGGGGAAGTCGGAAAGGAAATTGAGGAGTAAAATTTGAATCGGGAGCATAGGCAGGAATTTGATGAGTAACGAGGCGACCGCCAAGGCAAAGAAATTACCGAAATTGGAAGTGAGCGTGGCAACGATATATTTACCTACGTTACTGGTGACGGTGCGGCCAATGCGGATGCCCTCAACGATGATGTTTAAGTCTTTTTCCAAGAGGATGATATCAGCGCTGTCACGGGCAACATCAGCCGCACCGGCAACGACAAGGCCTACATCGGCACTTTTGAGAGCCACAGCGTCATTGATCCCCTCACCCAAAAAGCCGACACTAAATTCCTTTTGCAAAGTGTCGATGATTAAATTTTTCTGAAGAGGATTAATCCGGGCAAAAACAGCATGATCCGTGACGGCCCGGGCAAGCTGGCGAGGAGTAAATTGCTGAAGCTGGCTGCCGGTAATTACCAAGTCGGGGTTGGTTATGAGGCCAATCTGGGAGGCCACAGCGCCGGCCACCTCAGGGCTATCCCCGGTGAGAATTTTGATCCGGACCCCCAACTGCCCGGCGGTTTTGACGGCAGAGTAAGCAGTGGGTTTAAGGCGGTCGGTAAAAGCCAGTAAGCCGACCAGTTCAAAGCCGGGGGAAGATTCAAGCCGGGTAAGGGAACTTTTGGGGGAGATGCCGGTTTTTTTGGCCACTGCGAGGAGGCGGTAACCGGAGCGGCCGGAGCGGGAGAGCCAGGTGTTAAGTTTGGTTTTTTGGAGAGAGGGCAAATGTGAACAAAGAGGCAGGACAGCCTCAGGTGCTCCACGGAGTACGACCAGGTGATGGCGGCCAGAGCGCACCAGAACAGAAGCCTGACGACGGTCGGAGTCGAAGGGCAGAGCGGCCAAGGGAGTGAAAGCCTCTACGACATGTCTGTCCGGGGGAGTGAGACTATTCCAGAGGGCGATATCAAAGGGGTCGGCGGGGGGGGTGGAGTTGGCAAGAAACTCGGCACCGGCCAGAGCGAGAACGGAGGGTGAAGAGGCAGAGATTGAGAAAGTCCCGGCCAGAGAGAGGTGGTTTTCAGTCAAAGTACCGGTTTTATCGGTACACAGGACCTGGATACTCCCCAAGTCTTCGATGGCGGTGAGTTTTTTGACTAAGACTTGGTTTTTGGCTAGGCGGGAAGCTCCACGGCTTAAAGAAAAGGTCATGACGATAGGCAAGGCTTCGGGAACAACGCTGACAGCCAAAGCGATGGAGAAAACCAGGAGTGAAACCGGGCTGATGGAACCGCCCTTGAGAATGAGGATGGCGACAAAAAGAATTACTAAAGTGACGATAACCAAACGGAGAACAAAGCGGCTGAAGCGGGTCAAATCGGTAGTAAAAGCGCTGACCTGGTCTGAGGATTGGGCCAGGGAGGTGATTTGACCAAAGGAGCTGTCTGTGCCTGTGGCGACAACGACAGCCTCGGCACGGCCCTTAACGACCGAGGTGCCGGCAAAACCTATATTTTGGGCCTGATACATATCTAGGCCTATTATTTTTAAAGCTGCCGAGGTTTTGCCTACCGGAGCAGATTCACCGGTAAGGGCAGACTCATCCAATACCAAGCCGGAAAGAGACAGGAACCTCACGTCGGCAGGGAGAATATCCCCGGGTTTGAGAACCAAAATATCTCCGGGAACCAGGTTCGGGGAAACAATTCTTACCAGTTGGCCGGCACGTTTGACCAAAGAATAGGACTGGAGATATTTTTGGAGAGTCTTGAGGGTACGATCGGAGCGATATTCCTGTAAAAAGCCAAGGGCGGCGTTTAAAAACACAAAAAGGAGGATAATTCCGGCATCGAGGAGGCTCTCAAGCAAACCGGAGACGACGGCAGCAGATACCAGGAGATAAATAAAGGGCGAGGTGAATTGACGGTTAAGAATTTGCTGCCAGAGTACCTGGTGTGAGCGAACCTGGTTGGGGCCATATCGGGAAAGGCGGGCTGATGCTTGGGACGGGATAAGACCAGACTGGTTACTATCCAGCCGGTTGAGAGCCTGGCGAGGAGAGAGAGAAGTAAAATCAGACCACGTCATTTAGATAATCTTACTATGGGAAAAATAGGCTTGATACTCCCCTTTTTTGAATACCGAATATAATACGAAACAGAATTTGACTTTTGGCGACTCCCCTACCTCTAAAGGAGCTGGCTTTCCGGGCTGTCCGGTTTGCCGCTGCCTGCGGGCGGAGCCACCCGATCAGCTTTGCCCTGAGGCCGATAGCGGCTTCCAAGCGATTGAGAACAGTTACAGGTTTGCTGGTAGCCGGAATGGCCTTGTTTTTGGCTGGGTACGGTCCACTGCCAGCCGGGGCGGGCGACTGGGGCGGTCAGGTAAGCCTGACTGTAGCTTCTGACGGGGAAGTGCCGCTTTCGACCAAACCCGGAGTACGATTACCACTAAGAACAGTTGAAATTAGCCAGAAATTCTGGTTGTTGCACCCGGGTTTGGACATGCGGGCGCCAATGGGTGAGCCAATCAGGCCAATAATGGCCGGGAGAGTGAAGATGGCGGAGAAAAGCTGGTTTGGATACGGAAACATGGTCATAGTGACCCACAGCGGAGAATACGAAAGCCTGTACGGGCATTTGTCAAAAATATCAGTGACCAAAGGTCAGGAAGTTGGTCAGGATACGATTATCGGCGATGTAGGTTCAACCGGGCGGTCAACCGGGCCGCATCTGCACCTGGAAATCCACGAAAACGGCAAATCCATCAATCCGGCGCTGATTTTGGGGATCTAACTGGCTGGTCTGGAAGGCTTTGAATGGATACCTAAAGTACCAAGCTTGGATCTGATATCCGGGTCGTCAGACAAACCTGCTTGTGCGATGATACTCTTTAATTTTATGGGGGAAATTCTATTACTTGTATGGCCAATATTTTGAGAACCATATTCCAGAATTAATTTTTTGACCTCATCTGGTGATAGATCTGTCCAAGTTTCCATCTTAGAGTTATTTTAACGCAAATTCCCGACCGTGGCCGGGAATGATGAAGTCGGCAAGAGACAGAGCCAGAGAACGAGAGAGGGAAAGTTGTTTGAGGTCGGAGGCGAATTCATCGGGAGCGTTAACGTCAATTGCCTGCTTCTCCCCTACTCTCCACCAGAAAACGTCTCCGGCGACCAAAACTTTGCCTTTGGGCGTGGGAACTAAAAGGGAAGCGTGGTCAGAAGTATGACCGGGGGTGGTGATGATTTGAATATCGGTTTCGGGTAATATATTACCGGATATATCGCCTCCTAGTGGGCCTTTTTGCCATTGGAGCGAATCATAAACCGTGGCTTTTTCGAAAATGCCGGCCAGCAAGCAATGATCGGGGTGGTAGTGAGTAAGGAAGACGTAATCGATGTCCCGGGTGGAGATAGAGATTTGAGATAGAGACTTGAGAAGAAGTTGCCGGTGGCAGCCGGGGTCGACGATTATTTTTAATTTGTCGGTATCTATCAGGGTAGTGGTGGAGGTGGCGTCCCAAGTGCTGTCGGGATTAACCTGGGCATAGCCTTCGACTAGGACTTTGACTTTATTCATAGAGTATAGGTATTTGGGAAAGCTTTGATATTGATTTGGTGAAAATACCTGCAGTTTCCTGTTTTAAACGATGTTTAATAGTTTCTAACTGTCTGGGGCTGTAAACGGTGGGGATGTACTCCCCTGCCCTTTTGGCCAGAATCCCTACACCAGACCAAAAATTTACAGATGAACCCCGTGATGAACGAACGTGAATAGCCCAACCGGTGGTATAACTATGCCCAAGAGCGATCATGTCCTTCTCGTCCCATGGGGCGGCCTTGGTGGTCCAACTTTCGGAACAGAAGGCGTCGTGCCCGAGAGCGGACTTGAGAAGAATAGTTTCGATATTTTTGGCTTTCGGGTCATAGAGGCAATTCCTTTGGGCACGAAAAAGTTTACGATCGCGGACCTCTTTTGGCTGATTATTCCAGGATTTACGAAGCCGGGTAACTATAATATTAATTCTTCTAATGAGTTCTTTTTGGGGTATTTTGTCGCTGACGCGTGAGTAAGAGAGTTGCATATTATTGGGAAGATATTTCTGAAATAGGTTGATTAGTTGGGTGAATTGATGATCGTACTTATTGATGTCTCTCTGGGGAATATTATTGACTCTTTCTTCAAAAGCGGCCACAGAAATATAATCCAATAGGACTCCATGTTCGTAAGCAGCGGCAATCGGGGCCAAATATTCGCGAATGTAGGCGATGTTGAAAACTTCTGCCCAGTCGATGCCGGGGGCTGTGGGTAAATAGGGGTTTTTAGTGGCTCCAAAGGGTAAAGTTATGTGAAGTGGTTCTCGACAATCGACACTTAAGCTAATTTTGTCAATTACTTTTTGGAGATAGTCCTCTGACGTGGCTTGGGCACGGTACTTGGTTGAGTTTAAGCGATAAAAGATAAACTTTTTTATACCCTCACGCTGTATAGTTTTATTATCAGATTCAGTGAGAGAGTATTTATTTGTGTCTTTTACGAGCTGGGATAAAAATTGAGAAGTAGTCATATTTTAATTGTGGAGGGGAGAGGAGTTGCGCCTCTGTCTACTGCTTATGAAACAGTGATGCTGCTGTTGCACCACCCCTCCAGCTGACCGATTTTAACGTTGATTTTATTTGTATTTAGTTGAGTGGAAGTGGCATCCCGGGTGCCATTGGGGTTAACTTGAGCGTAGCCTTCGACTAGGATTTTAATGGTGTTCATGGTTATTCGACCGTAAATTCGTCCTTTGATTTATTAAAACAGATTTTGAAATGGGAGAAAAAACCTTCTTGACCTAGAACTAAAGGAAAAATCGGATTCATTTGGCTACTGAAAATCAGCGGGGTTTCAATTTTTCTACCGGACACTAAAAGATTGATAGTCTCAAGAAATCCCTTAAATTTAGTGCCATTTGCAGCGGTAGATATTACTGGTTTTTTCTTCTTAAAATTTATACGCAGATACTCACCGATGACCATGTGGCAGTAACTACGTTGTGCACCCGAATCAATTAGCCCACGGATAGGTGTTTTTATCAACTGATGCTTGTACAGCAGGAGCGTGGGGATTAACGGGTAAGTGGCGAATTTGGTGTCGGCGTTTCCCTGAAGATCCAAATATTGATAAATCATTAACTGTGTTTTACTTTCACAATGAGCATCAAATGGTTATGGTACGATTCGGCAGCGGCCAAAATAGAGTGTTTGTTGGGGTCGAAAACATTAGCTTTTGTCACAATGTCAGAAAACTTCTTGGCGTGAGCTTTTATCTCCATCGTATCATTGGAAATAAGTATCCACCCAGTTTTATAGGGGACTTTCAGGACCAATTTGTTTTTTTTACTGGTCATGGGGTCAGTATACCATCCCCCTCCAGCCAGGAGAACCATCACCCTCCTGGGATCCTAAGGTGCCATGGAGAACAATAAGTTTCATGGTTTGCGGCCGATGAAGCGGATGAGGGTTAAATTTTGTCCTTGTAGGATTTGCCGTTCAGCCTAGTAATCCAGTTGGCCCACGAGGGGATTTAAGTACCAAAATCAGGCGAGTTGGGCGCGGTGGGTCAAGATAGCGGCCCAAGTGAAGGCGGTGTCGCACCAATCTTGGTTATTCGGCGGCGTAGATTGGAGACGGGCGTAATCTTTAAGGAAACGCTGGTAAGTGGGATTGAATTGAGGGTTAAAATTGTGAAGCCGGTCAAGATATTTTTGGGTATCGGCAAGGAATTGGGGGATGCGGGCATATTTACCCTCATGGGACCAGCGGCCCAGACGGCCGAGGTTGACGGCGATATTTAAGACCAGGTCATGGGAGGTCATACTTTAACAAACAATTTTGACACAACGGATTTAATACGGTCACGGAGCTTGAGGTCGAGGACTTCCCGACTGGGATTGTCCGGCGGGCGGATGTTAATAATCGACTCAAAATCAACTTCTGCGGTTTCGAGATCTACTCCCCCACCCCATAAATCCTCCTGGTGACTACCGTCTTGTAAAAGAAGCTGCTCGCCTTCAAAGTGTCGCAGTCCGCCGGCGGTCATTATCTCCCGATTGATGTCAACGACAAACTTGACGTAACCAGCTAAATCAGAGGCGGCGTTTTGGAGCTTCTTTTCGTCAGCCGGAGACTTAAGGAGGATGACCATGAGGGGATTTTAGCTTACGGAAGAAAGGTTTAGTAGTCTTCGCCCATGCCCATGCCGCCGCCCATGCCGCCCATACCTGCTCCGGCTCCGGCTCCGGGAGCTTCTTTCTTCTCAGGAATTTCCGTGACCAGTGCTTCAGTTGTTAATATCATCGTACCCACAGAGGCGGCGTTTTGGAGAGCGAGACGTGTGACTTTGGCGGGATCGATGACCCCAAACTTGTACATAGATCCGGGTTCGCCCGTAGCGACATTGACGCCAAAATCGGCTTGGTTAGCATCGGCTACCATCTTGAGGAAGTAACCATCGTCAAGACCGGCATTTTTGAGAAGCCACCGGAAGGGCTGCTCCAGGGCGAAACGCAAAATATCCAGGCCGACTTTTTCTTCCGGATCCAGTTTCAGGCTATCCAAGACTTTGGCGGCACGAATGAGAGTGACTTCACCGCCGGGGACAATCCCCTCCTCCACTGCCGCTTTGGTAGCGCCGACGGCATCTTTAACACGCTCCTTTTTGTCGTTAAGCTCAACTTCGGTAGCGGCTCCCACATTGATGACTGCCACTCCCCCACTCAACTTAGCCAGGCGTTCTTCGAGTTTTTCTTTGTCAAAATCGGAGGTGGTGCTGGTAATTTCGTCTTTAAGCTGGGCTATACGGGCTTTGATGCGGGCGGGGTCACCTTTGCCGCCGATCAAGCGGCAATTATCCTTGTCCGCCCAGACTTTATCAGCGCGACCGAGATCGTCGACCTTAACTCCTTCAAATGTCCGACCAGTATCCTCAGAAATAACCGTACCGCCGGTTAAAATTGCAATGTCCTCGAGCATGGCTTTTCTTCTGTCACCAAAACCGGGGGCTTTGACAGCTAAGACATTAAATGAACCGCGCAGTTTGTTGACTACCAAAGTGGCAAGAGCTTCGCCTTCGAGATCGTCGGCAATAATGACTAAGTTTTTGGATACTTTAATAAAACTTTCCAGGAAAGGTAATAGGTCCTGGATCGAAGATATTTTTTTGTCAGTAATTAAAATATAGGGAGATTCGATTTCCGCCTCCATCTTTTCGGGAATAGTGACAAAATATGGCGAAGCATAGCCTTTATCAAACTCCATACCCTCGGTGTATTCGATATCAATAGTCAAGCCTTTGCCTTCTTCTACGGTAACCACGCCGTCGCGACCAACCTTATCCAAACTCTCCGCAATTTTTTTGCCTATTTCGTCGTCTCCGGCTGAGATGGTGGCCACTTGGGCAATTTCTTCGTGGCCTTTGATGGGTTTACTGATCTTTTTAATTTCGGCGACGACTGCTTCCACACCCTTGTCAATACCGCGTTTTAGAGCCATGGGGTTACTGCCGGCGGTAATATTTTTCATACCCTGATTGACAATAGCGGCAGCCAGGGCTGTGGCGGTGGTGGTGCCGTCACCAGCGGCGTCGTTGGTTTTGTCAGCTGCCTGTTTGACCAGCTGGGCCCCCATGTTGGCAAAGGGATCTGAAAGGTCAATTTCCTTGGCGACAGAGACACCGTCGTGAACCACAGCCGGAGCCCCCCACTTTTTGTCCAAGGCCACATTTCGACCTTTGGGGCCAAGAGTAATGATAACCGCCTTGGCCAAAGTGTTGACGCCGTGAACCAGGCTGTTTCTGGCGTCATCCCCAAATTTAAGTTGTTTTGCGGCCATGGGCTATTTAGGAAATAACGGCGAGGATGTCCTCGAATTTAACAAATAAATATTCCTTATTTTCTATTTTAACCTCATTGCCACCCCATTTTTTGTAAATAACCTTATCCCCAATCTTCGCTGGGCAGGGTTTTTTGAGGCCTTTATCGGTAATTTCGTCAGGGCCGACGGATAAGACTTTGCCTTGTTGGGGTTTGTCGCCGGTTGCCGAATCGGGAAGGTAAATGCCGGAAGTAGTTTGCTTGGCTGTTTCTTCCGGTTCAATCAAAACGTATCCGGAAGTGGGTTTAACAGAGGACAAAATATTTGAGCTCTTGGCCATAATTATTATATTTTAGCAAAGATATTAACGGATTGCTAGTAATGTATAGCAAACAGGCCAAATTTTTGTCAAGAGGGGAAAATTGTTCACTTCCCACTATTCTCGAGCAGTTAACGTCAGAGTTGTACGTCGAGTCTTGTTCCAATTGATATCTAAGGCGGTATTGACATCCAAGCCATTTTCTCTCAAGTTCTTCACGATTGAAACGGCAGCGAAGCTCCACCAGCACGGTGGATACTTTAGGTGTGGCATCCCGAATTTCAATTAAGTATGATTCAGGCAGTGTCTGTTAATGGCTTGAGAAAATCGGATGGTGTGAGGATCAGGATGGATTTGAATTTTTTCAGAGTCAGAAGATCTGTGTCGCCGGTAATAATAAACTCGCACTTCCCCGCCAGGGCGGTTTCGAGAATGCGATTGTCGTCCGGGTCACGGGAAACATTAAGAGTTATTGACGGATAGACTTTAATGAAATTTTTCTCTATCAGTTTCCGGGTTTCCTCCAGTTGGCCGATGGCAAACTTGAATTTCTTGGCTAAAACATCCAGAGTTTCGGAAATAACCGGATCGCTGGTAATCCCGATGATTTCCTGCTCGTATACCAATTTGAGACAGGCAGAGGGCTTGCCTCCAAATAGCAGTGCGGAAACGAAAACATTTGAATCAATTGCCACGCGAGCCAGATCTTTTTTCCCGACGATATTCCTGGAAAATCTTATAGACGTCTTCCTCGCTTTTAATCCCCATTTTCTTACCGATTTTTTGGCCATAGGTGAAAATATCGTTCCACCGGCTCCGATTGTTGATTTTTTCGATTATTGCCTGGCGAATGAAATCACTTCTGGTAGCATATTCCTGTTTGGCCATAGAATCCATCTCCTTGACTAATTCAGAGGGAAGAGAAATGTTTAGAGTTCGAGTCTGCATATACAAATATTGTATATAATGTGTATAGATTCGTCAAGGACCGGGGGGGGAATTGGGGTGGAAGAAGGCGAAGTGGAGACCGACGCGCTCGGAGATCATTTTGGGTTTCATATATAAGTATTGCAGGGCAAAGAAAAACAGGTTAATTGGCCACAAGAGTAAATTTTCAATTTTTAATTTTAAATTTTTATTCAATTTCAAATTTTGTAATTTAAAATTTTTATTACTTTCTGTGTAGGCCACAGGGAGGTAGTTTTTCACCCAACTGTTAGCTTGTAAAAATTGGGGATGGATGCCGCCGCGGTCCCAGAGACATTTGGCTTGGAGAATTTCGTGGGCGGTGTAAATGTTCTGAAGCTGGATGGTCAGGAAGCTGGAATCCAGATAGAGGTTATCGCAGATTTTATCGCGGACACGGGGAGAAGAGTGTTCGGGGAGATGAGAAGGGCGACGTAGAGATTTGAGAGTGAGATAGAGAAAGAGTAAGAAACGAGTAACCCAGAGGGTATTGGGGGAAGTCACCACCATTAAATCAAGGTCATCGTTTTCTTGGCAATTGCTCATTGCCAGAGCGCCGGTAACATAGACGGCTAAGATGGTGGGGAAACCCCGGAGCGACTCCCCTACTGCCCGGGCAATAAACCACTTTTGGCGACTGAATTTCTCCCGCCGCTGTCTGAGTTTGACGAGATGGGTGCGACCGGGAAGGTGGTAGAACCCGTTAGTTTTTTCGAATAACTCCCCCTGTCTTCCCCCTCTTAATGTAAGAGGGGGAACTAAAGAGGGTGATATAGTCCAGTATTTGAGCTCCTCAAAAGTTAAGGGGTAATCGAAGCGATCGGAATACTGCAGAACGGGAAGAAACTGACTACTGGGTCTGGGTGGCTGCCGAGATGCCATACTCAGATAATATCTGATTTATCTCAGCAGACAACTTGGTGATATCCAATTCCAGCCTGATACCTTTGGTAAAGGCTGCTGAAAGACGGGAATTAATACCGGAAGGGCCATCCTTGGTAGCAGAAGCTAAATACCAGGATTTTGCCAGTGGAGCTCCCTTAAGATACGGGCCAACCAGTGGGTCGTCTACAAGCGTAGCAGCCAAGTCGACCCGACTGTAAGGTTCGCCGAAGTCGCGGCCGACGGATCGGGCTTGCTGATACATCTGAGCCTGGGCTTCGGGTGAGCTTAAAAACTGTAATAATTCCCAAGCGGCTTGAGCGTTGGGGCTTTTTTTGTTGACCACTTCAACCCAGTAACTGGCCCAAGTGACAGGGTGTTCGCCACGGGTGGGATCTACCGGAAGTTGAGGGAGGGGGTGGACTTTGAATCTAAGGTTGGGATTTAACGCTTTGATGTCAAATATCCGCCAAGAAGGAGCAAAGTAAAAACCCGCTTTGCCTTGGGCAAACAAAGTGGTCGAGTTGGGAAGAGTGGGGCTCCAAATTTGATAGGTCTTTTCAAAGCCGGAGAAATACTCAAAAACATCTCTGGCCGAGTTGGGATTGGAGGCGGGATTGCCCGGATTTACATTATTCTGAAACATCAGCAGGGATATTATGTCCTGCCAATGATCCACATTTTCGGTGTTGCCCAAAGTAACGCCGGCAATTAGAACCCGGGAATCTCCACCGCAGACGTTGTTTTTTGGCCCCTCGCAACGAGAAACAGCCAGGGCGGCATTTCTGAGCTCATCCCAGTTTTGGGGAATACTAATACCTGCTGATTCCACCAAGTCGGTGTTGGAAAACATGGCCAACCCATCAAACTCGAGAGGAATAGCGACAAAATTACCACCCCAGCTGAGGTCTGTTTTGACGATCGGGTAGAAGAGAGACTCAAATTGGGAAGGGGAGTAAATTTCCACAGGTACCGGGGAAAGGTCAGCGCGAAGCATAGGAATCCAGGTGTTATGGATGCGAAAAATATCCGGGCCCCGACCCTGGCTAAGAGCTGACTGGAGACGTTCCCGGTATTCCGTAGGAGACTGCATAATGTATTCAATTTTTACTTTGGGATGGGAAGCTTGAAACTGATCAAAAAGAGGTCTCATAACTTGTTCTTGTTCCCATAAGCCCCAGTAAGTCAAAGTAACTTCTTTGGATCGGCCGAAAAAGGGAAGGTCGATAAGCTTGGAAAGACCAAAGACAATCGCGATGATAAAAACAAGACCCCCTAAGGCAAAAAAAATAAGACGAAAAGGGAAACCCCGGGGGGAGGGAGGCGGAGGTGCCATGGGGATCGGAGCAGGCCCGGGTGAAGGTGGAGGAGGCGGAGGCGGAGGAGGTGGGGGAGGAGGGGTATTCGGGGGGGAGGGGTGGTGTCAGAAAGAAACGGACTTTTATCCATTAAAAATAGTATATACCAATTTTAGTGGAGTATGCAAAATGACCTGAGACTTCTAAGCGGCTAGTAAACTCGAGTTTGTTGGTTATAATAACTTTCATGAACAAAATTAAATTGTCTAAATGGTGGTTTAAACGGCTGGTAATTTTGGGTCTTTTGGTTCCTGGAGTAATACTGGTTACTTTTGAGGTTAAATACTGGCAGAGAGTTTATCCGGGGTTGGCAATAGCCGGGACAGACGTGGGGGGGCTAACTAAAAAAGAGGCTGAAGTCAAATTGAAGAAAAAGACAGATAGTTTAAAAACTCTGATTCTAGGATGGGGAGTGAATCAGTGGCCACTGCCACTGGAACTGATAGGATTGAAATATGACCTGGAAAATTCTGTTGGACCGGCTTGGGACATAGGGAGGCGAGGAAAATGGATAGAAAACCTGAGGCAAAAATTTGAAGCGGGTAAAAACGGAATGCGCTTTGATCTAAAATACGAGTGGGATAGCGAGAAAGTGGCAGCCGCGATTGCTACTGTAGCTGCGCAAATTGATTTGCCGGCAAAAGAACCGGAAATTACCCTGGATAAGCTCAGTGGGCAAGTGCTGGTGACTTCCGGAGAGAATGGATATTGGGTAAACAGAGAGGCGCTGGAGAAAAAACTAGATAAAGCTGTGAAGACAGTAAGTAATAACCGAATAGACGTACCAATTGTGCGATTACTACCAAAACTGACCTCGGATGAAATATCTATTGTAAAGGACCGGGGGCAGAAACTTGTGGGGAAAAAGCTGGTTTTGGCGGCGCCTGAGGTGGGGCAGAATTGGGAAATAAACGATGAACAGCTGTTAACCTGGCTGGAAGGGCGGGACGGAATATGGAGAAAGGATAAGATTGCCGCCTGGGTAGAACAACTGGCACATGCGGTTGACAAACCCGCACAGGATGCCAGTTTCAGGTTTGTGGAGCCGGGTCGGGTAGAGGAATTTAAACCAGCTAAAGACGGGTTTAGAGTCAAGCAGCCGGAAATGATAAACAAAATAACTGAAAGCTTATGGAGGTTAGAACAAAGCGGGCAGACTAACGACCTGACGGTTGAAGCTGAAATAATAAAACCGGGGACGGAGACGGCTCAAGTAAATGACTTGGGTATTAATGAATTAATCGGGATGGGGGAATCGTGGTTTAGCGGTTCGATTACCAACAGAATTTTCAATTTGAGGAAAGCAGCAGAAATGTTAAACGGTGTTTTAGTAGCCCCGGGAGAGACTTTTTCTTTCAACGAACGGGTAGGGGAAGTCTCGGCAGATACGGGATACAAGCAGGCCTATATTATCAAAGAA